>Ga0316613_10000398_pt1 | contig 37564 bp, 29 predicted proteins | sample OWC_soil_day10_C_2_FD_207647 | JGI IMG/M metagenome (GOLD analysis project Ga0316613, IMG submission 207647) | Wetland soil microbial communities from Old Woman Creek delta, Ohio, United States - OWC_soil_day10_CT_b | ecosystem: Environmental > Terrestrial > Soil > Wetlands | place: USA: Ohio...
GATTGATTAAATAAATAATACCACCCATAACAATCGGTAGCATCCCGATAATGATTCCTGAAATTTTGCCCTGAGCAGTCAACGTCTTAATGTGTCCTTTGATTTTAACCCGCTCTCTAATAGTATTAGCAATACTATCAAGCACTACCGCCAAATTACCACCTACCTGACGCTGAATGAGTACAGCTGTAATGACCAAATCCAAATCATCACTATTCACTCTTTTGGCCATATTATTTAGGGCCTCCTCAGTTAGTACCCCTAAATTCATCTCTTTCAGTACTCTGGCAAATTCCTCACCAATAGGTTTAGGCATTTCCCTAGATACCATCTCAATGGCCTGCATAAAACTATAGCCTGTCCGTAGTGCATTCGCTATCTGAATGATCGTATCACCTAATTGATCATTAAAGGCTTTTCTGCGCTGATCTATCTTCAGGCCTAAGATAAGTAACGGCATACCAAACCCTATCATCCCACCCATCAACCCGAGCAACATGCTACCACTCAAAAGAATGAGCACCACTGCTCCAAGCACAGCTCCCCCTAGACAAATAACCATAAACTCAGCACCACGCATAGGTAGAGCGGCTTGAATTAATTTGTGTTCTATAAAACGGGACCATTGCACAGATTCAAAGTGTTTACTCATATTTCTAATTAGAAGATACCACCCGCTTTGAATGCTAGTATGGGGTAATACCTTGGTAAGTGGTGGCAGTTGTTTATCAAGAGGACTCTCTTTAACATACTGTTCAATACGACTACTGATTGTATATTGTTTAGCAATAAAATAGTTATAACATAGGGTAACGATCGTTAGCAACGTAATAAATGCTAATACGGCAATCAAGAACGCCATATACTTCCCCCCTAGCAAAACAACCGCTTAATTCTACTGACCATACTTAGGGATTCGATTGGAGCCTCTAATTCTACATTCGCAATAGCCCTCGCTAGCTTGTATACACTTTGGGCTATTACGGTTTCAGGATGACTGATCACAAAGGGGATACCCCTGTTGACAGCCCCCAATACTGTTTTACCATCACTAGGCAAAGTCGCGATAAAATCATGACGCAAGCTTTCTTCTACCTCACTGGTCTGTATACCACCTTCAGAGCCCGCCCTATTCAACACAAGTTTTATCTTTTCTGCTGAATAATTAAGAGATTCCATAATCTCCAAACATAGTTTAACATTTTTTATGGCCGGTAAATCCAGGGATGAGATCACTAGTATACAATCAGCAGCATCAAGGACACTGAGCATAACTTCATTAAAGACCGGAGCAGTATCAACTATGACATAATCAAACATGTTGACCATTGTTTTTAAAATCTCTGTGAAATGATTGGCTGTAATAGAATCAGCCTGCTCGGGGCGCAATGGCGCTGATAACACTTTGACTTTATTATTATAGTCAGTCAGATAACTTTCTAGCAAATTACTATCCAGGTTATCAATATCCCGTACCAAATCAGCAATCGTAGCCTTCGGCATGACATTCAGAAATAAGCCTACATCACCAAACTGTAAATCAGCATCAATCATTCCCACTCGAACGCCCAGCTTATCAGCCAAGGCCACTGCCAGATTGGTGGAAATTGTAGTTTTGCCAACACCGCCCTTAGTACTGAATACAGTAATTATTTTACCTTTTTCAGACTGCTTGACTATACCGTTAAGTATACTTTTGCGTTTCTGTTCACTATTATACACTTGCTTTATAGCCTGTAAGAGCTCATCACTGGTAAAAGGTTTTATCAAATAATTTTTAGCCCCAGCAATCATGGCACGGCGCAGATATTCCTGTTCCCCCTGCACGCTCATCATAATAATATTAGCACCTTGTACATTGGTCATAATAACTTCGGTAGCAGCAATGCCATCCATACCAGGCATATTAATATCCATCAAGACAACATCAGGCTCTGTCAATTTAGCTTTTTCAATTCCTTCCAATGCATTTGCTGCCTGGCCGACCACAACGACTTCAGGATGAAACTCCAGCAGTTTGCAAATATTTTCCCTGATGTCCATAATATCATCAACGATCAGAATTTTTATTTTTTCGCTCATTTTTAGTCCCTCCTACAGGGTCTTCTTTAAGAAAAGCTTTCATTTCAGGCGTGGCTTGTGGCAAATACTCTGTGGGATCAACAATCGTAGGTGTAACAAGAATAATCAGCTCTGTTTCCCCGCGGCTATAGGAAGTACTGGTAAACAGTTTCCCCAGAATCGGAATATCTGCCAGAAAGGGTACTTTCGTAACATCATTACTGGTTTGATGAGAAAGCAATCCACCGATCGCCATTGTCTGACCGGATAACAAGGCAATGGATGTTTCCGCCTTATTCATTTTAATTGGGGGAATATTCATATTGCTACCCAGCTCAATTTTATGGGTAGAATTCCAATCTAGGGAGCTGACTTCTGCCTTGAGTTTGCTGTTAATGAGCCCCTCAGCATTTACTTCTGGTGCTATATCCAGCTTTATGCCATAGTCTTTCCACTCAATACTAATTTGCCCATTCTGATTACTGATCGGTATGGGAATTTGACCACCAACCATAATATTAGCCTTCTCACCACTTAAAGTAATAACATTAGGCCGAGATAAGATCTTTGCTGAACCATTTTTAATCAATGCTGTTAGCTGTCCATTAATATTGCTATATGTATGTAAGCCTCCCAGTACAGAACCTGCAGAAACGGTATTGGTCGCACTTTGTCCAAAGTAAAAACTACCTGGCGCACTAATATCATTACCCCATTTTATCCCCATTTCTTTAGTTTTTTCTTTATCGATTTCGAGGATAACTGCTTCAAATTTAACCTGTAACGGTTTTGTCATTTCCAGCAGATTAACGACCTTGTCGCCATAAGCTTCAGCTACTTTTTCAGCCCGCAATTTTTGATACTGACTGTTAACCTTACCTTCTAGAATAATTGTTTTACCAATTTTACTTACTTTAAGGTCATCGAGACCAATAATATTTTTTATCTCATTGGCAATAGGCACATCATCAGCCGCCACTTCTACTTGGAAACTATCCCGCTTGCCAGCTGACCAAACATGTAATGTAGTGGTGCCAGGCGCCTTACCGATCAACAATACTTCATTCGCTGATACGACCACTACATCTGCAATGTTTGGACTGGCAATAGCAACCTTTTCTATAGCATAAAAATTCATAACCCGTGATTGATTCACAGCTACTTCGACTTTTTCGGCTGCTGCTACAGTTGAAACTATTAACATACTACAAAGCACCAATAATAATGCTATATATAGATTACGTTTACTGAACATTGCTTTTGCCTTCTTTCATGGTTAGTACTCTACACTTTCAGCCTTTGTGCCTCGAATAACCTGAATTCCTTTATTGTCAGGAATAGGCTTAAATGTAACTGGAGACGCTTCTTGCCGATTAACATATACAGGCTGGCTAGGCGTTGAAGGCTGAGAAGACGGTGCCTGCTCTTTTTTTACAGGTGAAACATGGGATCCTACTAAATCCTTGGGGCTGACAGTCTCAGTAATAACGATGCCATTTAACGGCAAATAGGGTCTAAGTATCAAGCGAATTTTACCTTTTTCCTCAGCTAAGGTTAATTGGGCTGCCTCATCAGGCGTTACTGCCATGGTCACGGTCCCTGTTTTGCTAAGTTCTTTCGTACTGTCTTTAACAGTTGTATTCGTTGCACCTATTTCCGTATCACGGTTGGCTGCTAGCACTAATACATTTTGCATTAAAACATAGCTAACATTATCACCTACAGTACCAGCATCAAACGTCACTACGATATCAGTATAATCACCAGCTTTAACAAAGCCAGCAACACCTGTCACTTCATTAACGGCCACCGTCACTGCCCGTTTATCCCGTGGAATGATGCCCGTAAAACCCACTGACTTACCTTCACGTATTAATCGCCGTTCACTCACTTGCTCACCACTAACAATGTGCTCCCTGGTCACGATTCCGACCACCTTATCTAATGAGGCCACAGCGCCAGGCTGTATATATTCAGGTGGTACTTTTACTTCACCCACCATCTCAGGCGTAATCTTAGTTTTTGGAGGAATATCAACTTTAGCTACAATGACTGATACCCCTTGCTGACCAGCCTGTCCGCTCGTTACCCCTTTTAAATAATTATATACTAATATGGCTGTCATCAGACTGAATAATAACGCAATCGCCAATAATTTTTTATTTGATAATTTAGTCATTATACCCTCCTAAATACCACTGACTCTCTTACGTTCTATTGTACTAAAAGAACATCTGATTATCATCAGACTGCCGCCTTAAAAATAACCAGATTAAAGTCATGCTTTCCTAGGACTGCAGGCCTACAATGATTAAATAAGAAAAGACTTGGCTTGTACCAAGTCCTCAGACGCAGGCAGAAGCCAAGTCTTTCTTACTTGAAATCAAGAAAGTGTTATACTTTCTTGATTCCGAAAAAAAGACAGAGTCCTTTTTAGGCACTCTGTCACTCCTATCCATATTAGAGTCTCTTTATTATTTCAGATGTAAGGCGTCCCGAACTTCTTCCCATATAACAATTGGGGTTTTTGCAAATCCGTTAAATACTGTCGCAGATGCCGAGGTATAGGCCCCGCAGTTAGGCACTAAAATTAAATCACCGATTTCAAGAGGCGCTACCATTTTGTCAGTAAACAGAATGTCCAAGGAATCACAACTTGGTCCTGCAATAGTAGCTGGTATTTGCTCACCGCTTTTAAAAGTCTCCAACTCAAAATCCCAATGATCAAAGATAACCCCGGAAAAAGTTCCATATAAACCATCATCTAAAAAATACCATTGGTTACCATTACGCTCTTGTGTACCAATTACACTGGTAATAAGATTGGATACAGTACCACACATAAACCGCCCCGGCTCAGCCCAGATTTCAGTATCTGGAAAATCTCGAACCAATAACTCACGTATGTCTTGAAGCATACCTACTATATCGACATTTTCCGTAATGGTCGGAATGGGGAAACCACCACCAATATCAAGAATACGCATATTAAAGCCAGCGTTCTGGGCCTCATCAAATAAACGACGGCAAATTCCCAGTGCCTCAACATAGGCCTCTGAGCTGGAGGATTGGCTACCCACATGGAAACATAGACCAGCTACATCAAGACCTTGCTGCCTTGCCAGTTCCAGCAGATGCAAGACATCATCAGGATGAGCACCAAATTTTTTATTTAAATCAACTAATGCTCTAGGATTATCAACTCTAACCCGCAGGAGTACACTGCCACCAGGTATCGCCCTGGCCATTTTACCAATTTCACTTTCACTATCAAAGGTAAATTTATATACACCGGTTTCCTTGGCTACCCTAAGCCCGCTTGGAGTTTTAACAGGATTGGCATACACCATTCGTTCTGGTGCGATACCCATTTCCGTCAATAACCGCATCTCTCCGTCTGAAGCTACATCAAAATACGAGCCTAGTTCAGCCAACTTCCGAAGAATTCCCTCATTTGGATTGGCCTTTACCGCATAGTACAATTTAACCCCTGGTAATTGTTCAGCCAAAAAAGCATAGTTGTGTTCAACTTGTTCCATCGACAACACCAATAAAGGTGTGTCATATTGCTCCGCTAATTTTTTAACAGTTTCTTGCGATAATTTGAAATAACTGTTCATATCCCTCTCCCATCCTCATTGTTATTTTGTTTTACGTAAAAACCTCTTTACTTATATTGTCCATTCCATAAAAAAGTAACGATATGATTGTATCATACACCACCAAAAGTGCAATAAAAACTTTAATAAAAGTAGATAAGACTTCCACATAATATGGAAGCCTTTTATTTACCTGTCATTAAACGATAACCTACACCTGATTCGGTGATAATATATTTAGGCTGTGCTGGATTAATTTCAACTTTGCGGCGTAATTGTCCAATATAGACTCTGATATAATGTGTATCTTCATTATACGAATTGCCCCATACTGTTTTTAATAAATATTTATGAGTCAATACCTTGCCGATATTTTGCGCGAGTATTTTCAATATCTCATACTCTGTGGGCGTCAGCTTTATTTCCTTGTCGCCTCTCATGACATGCCGACCAACTAAATCAATAACTAAGTCGCCACAAGTTAATATGGGAGCATTTTCGGCGGTTATTGCATGACGCAGAGCAACTCTGAGGCGTGCCAATAATTCACCCATGCTGAAAGGCTTAGTGACATAATCATCTGCCCCGGCATCCAATGCTTCAATTTTTTCACTTTCTTGATCACGGGCCGTCAGAATTAGGATCGGCACCTTTGACCATTCTCGAATAGCCGTAACCACTGCTTTTCCGTCAATATCAGGCAGCCCCAAATCTAACAAAATCAAATCAGGCTTACATATAGCCGCTCTATTGATACCTTCCTGCCCGGTTTTACATTCGTCAACTTCATAGCTATGGGCAGTAAGGGATACCTTTAGCAATCGCCTTATCTGCGGTTCATCATCAATCACTAAAATACGTGCCCCTATATCCATCATTCACACCACCTGTTCATAGTCTGTTTTTGCTAATTCAGCGGTTTTAAAGTTAAAATGATGTTAGCACTTCTGTGCTAACGAAGCGACTCACGAAAATCTTTTGCAAAGATTTGGTTCGCTGCTTCTATTTCCGGTTGCTCGCTAAAGGGAATAGCAAATGTCATTATTGTACCACCGCCAGACCGGTTTTCAGCATGAATATAGCCCCCATGTGATTCAATAATCCCTTTACAAATAGATAGACCCAGCCCTGTACCGCTAACGCTTTTAGGCTGCTCCACCCTGTAAAATTTATCAAAAACCTGAACCAGATATTCAGATGGAATACCTGCCCCCCGGTCAGCCACTGATATCTTTACCACAGTTTCATCTTGGCTGGCGGTAATGTCAATTTTACTGTCATTGGCTGAATACTTACAAGCATTATCAAGTAGATTGATCAAAACCTGCTCTAATAATACACAGTCCGCCCTTACTAAGGGTAAATCTTCAGGGATATTAATCAATAACGGTCTGCCCTCAATGCACTTAGCCACTCGCCGCAGGGCAATGCCAATTACATCTTCCACGTCACACCAATCTTTTTTTAATTGCATCATGCCACTTTCCAGTCTGGCGGTATCCAGAAGATTGGCTACCAGACGATCCATGCGGGCCGCTCCTTCTTGCACCGTTTCCAACAGTTCTTTTTTATCTGCACCTGAATATACGCCCTCAGTATCTAGCAAACTCGAAATAGCTCCAATAATAGATGCCAAAGGTGTTCTTAGTTCATGAGAAATAGAATTAAACAAGGCAGTACGCAACTTGTCAGAAGCCACCAACAATGATGCTTGTCCTGCCTGTTCAGCCAGATTAACCCGTTCAACAGCAATAGCCGCAAGTCCTGCCCATGCTTCAATCAATCTCCTTTGGACTGGAGTCAGCATTTCCCCCTGAATGTGAATACCCAAAATGCCCATTGCATTGCCGCTTGTCGTCAATGGAACATACATATACGTAGCTCCTGGCAATGTTTCAGTATAGCTTCCAGCAATTTCACCATGTTCATAGGCCCAGATAGCTACTGTCATTTCGCTAGCATCAATAGTTGCCTTTGCTGTCCCCGCTTCGCCAACCAGTACAAGCTTACCATTTTTCTCTGGCAAAAACACAACTACTGGCCTTTCGAGGATTTGCCAAACTTGATCAACCAAATTGCGTACAATAATACTGGCATCAGCCACTGCTGCAATATCGCGACTGAAAGCATATAATGCTCGAGTAGATTTTTCCCGTTGCTTGGCAAGCATAACCTCTACCCTTAGTTTTTCTGTTTGTTCACCAATTATAAACGCTACCAGGAGAAATAGGGGTAAACTCCATACATAACGAAGATCTGCTACACTTAAACTGAATATAGGTAAAATAAATAAAAAATCAAAGAGCACTACACTACATACTGCTGTTACATAGGAAGGTCCTTTGCCCCACCATACTGCTGATAAGAGTACAGGTAGCAAGTACAAGATCATAACATGTACGGGATCGACATACTCACGCCACCACCAATTGCCAGCGGTAACCAAGGCTACCATCAATAGCCCTGCCATATAATTGCGCCATGACATGGGCACAGTGGCTACCCTGGTTTTGACTTTCGGTTCATCCTTTACCTCAGTCGTCCCTTGAATGACATGGATATTCATACCACCGCTATGGCGAATCAGCTTATCCACCACCGCTTTACCACTTAACCATTCCTGGACACGCCCTTGTATTGGTTTCCCAACTACTAAATGAGTAACATTATGCTCCCTGGCCACTGACAAGATTTCCTCAGTCAGATCATTGCCTGTCACACTCAAGGTTTTAGCACCCAGTTCTTCAGCTAACCTCATATTGCGAAAAATACGATCCCGTTCTTTCTCACTTAAGCCTAATCGTAGGGGTATTTCAATATGCACCGCCAATAATTCAGCCTGGAGTCCACGAGCTAACCTGCGGGCTGCCCTTATGAGCTGAGCTGAAAACGGGCTGGTGCTAACGCAAACCATTACCCGTTCACCAGCTGGCCAAGGTCCAGTAATATCATGCGCCTGCATATATTCATGTAAGTCTTTATCTACACGATTGGCTGTAAATCTAAGAGCTAATTCCCGCAGAGCATTAATATTTCCTGGGCGGAAAAATTTATTCAGCGCCAATTCAGCTTGATTAGGTATATATACTTTGCCTTCCTTCAATCGCTTGATTAATTCATTAGGAGGGATATCTATTAGTTGCACCTGATCAGCCTGTTCCACAATACTATCGGGTACAGTCTCTCGTACTGTTACACCAGTAATCTGGGCTACGATATCATTTAAGCTTTCAATATGCTGAATATTTAAGGTAGTATATACATCAATACCAGCATTTAATATCTCTTCTACATCCTGAAATCTACGTACATGACGAGATCCCACCACATTGATATGATCTAGTTCATCCACTAGCACGACCTTGGGCTTACGTTCTAAAATCCCATCAACGTCCATCTCGCGTACAACTTTATTGCAATACTCAATTTCTTTCGCTGGCAGCCGTGGCAAACCTTCCACCATTTTTTCCGTTTCAGGGTGGTTATGAGTTTCTACCCAACCAATAATAACATCCATACCAGTTACCAGCATCTCATGGGCTGACTCTAACATCGTATATGTTTTACCGACACCCGCTGCCGCTCCTAAAAATACTGTAAGTTTACCTTGGACGTCTTTATTTAATTTAGCCAGTAGCGGATCACGATCTAGTCTTTCCTTCTCTTTGCTTTCGCCAGGCATATGTAAGCCTCCATTATGCTCATCGTTTCAAACTTTTAGGACCGTATTCTCTTACCATTTTATCCACTTAATTGCTTATTGTAAATCAATCCATCATAAAGATTAAACGAGTGCAGCCGATAAGAAAAACGCTTTGCGTCTTTCGGAACAAACATAGCTAGGATTTTTAAACCGCAGAGGCGCAGAGAACACAGAGAAAAGATTGTTATTATAAAACCTCTGCGTCCTCTGCGGTTCGTAAAGCTTATACTTTCTGATTCCGTAAGAAAAACGTGAGCACATCCCTCTTTGTCATTGCGAGTGCAGCGAAGCAATCTCTGAACAAGTAGGCGATTGCTTCGCTATACTCGCAATGACAGCTAAAAACTTATAAATTCTATAAAAAAATAGCCACTCCCAATAAGAGCAGCTATTTTCTTCTAATTGCAATACTTAAAATTCTTTCTGGCACATTTGCTGGAATTCTTCTTTTATCCTACACAAAACTTTTATTTTTTTACCATTATTATTACAAACAAGAAGCATTTCACCATTTTCATTATGCAAAATGTCGCATCCCTCAACAATATCCGTTATTTTTACACCAAAAGCATGAGCCAAACGTACAATGATCTCTGTACCAGGACGCCATTTATTTTCCTCGTAATACTGAATCGCCATGGCAGAAACCCCTACTGCCTCCGCTAAGGTTTCCAATTCTAAGTTTCTTTCTAGGCGGAGCGTACGTATCTTATCACCTAACATTTTGCGCCTCCACATCTATATAATCATCGAATCTGCTCATTTATAATAGCTTGGAAGTTCATTATAACCTAATTTAAAGTAAAGATAGCGTCAATAAAATCACTAAGGTTGTAAAGAATTTGTAAAGATTAGCAACGATATTGACGGAATTTTTCCATATTTAATTCTTGCTGTATTTAATGTAACATGCCATGATATCATATATAGATAATCTATTTACGAGGTGCCAATATGAATATTCTTGAATGTCAAAACATTGGACTAGTAAAAAATGAACAGACCATATTGAGCAACATCTCTTTTTGTATACAAGCCGGTGACAGGATCGGCATTATAGGGCCTTCAGGGTCCGGTAAATCCTCCCTATTCCGCTTGCTCAATCTGCTCATCAGTCCCACCCAAGGTCAAATTCTATATAAAAATAAGAACATACAGGAGTATGTACCTACCCAACTGCGGCGCAGTATTGGCTATATACTGCAAAAGCCTTATCTATTTGGTACTACGGTCCAAGAAAATCTAATCTATCCCTATGAGCTCTTAGGGCAAAAACCTAACTTTCGAGAAATAAGCAGCTACTTAGATAAAGTGAAATTACCGCAAAATACTTTAGAAAAAAAGAACACCGCCTTATCAGGCGGTGAACAGCAACGGATTGCTCTTATTCGTTCTTTATTAATCAAACCTGAGATCATACTGCTAGATGAAGTCACAGCCGCCCTTGACGAAGAAAATACCCTACTTCTTGAAAATTTAATTGCCTACGAACAGTGCCTTCAGCATTTAACTCTCCTTTTCATTACCCACAATCAAGAGCAAGCTAAACGTCTAGGCCATAAAATACTCTATCTTGAGGCAGGCCACATCAGTTTTTGGGGTGCTAGAGCAGATTTTTTTAAGGAAAAAGGAGAAGCCCATGAGTAATCTATCACTTGTTTTAACATTTAGCTTAGTCCTCATCGCTCTAGGGTTATCTTATAAAGAGAAGCTTGGCCTGGAAAAAGACATGCTCATTAGCAGCGCCCGGGCCGTCGTCCAGCTGACCATTATTGGCCTTATTCTTAAATTTGTTTTTAATCTTGATAACATCTTGTTTACAACCATTATCCTGCTGATTATGGTTTATAATGCCGGAGCAGTCGCTGCCAAACGCGGAGCAGGCATCGAACAAGCCTTGATCATTTCCGTTGCTTCCATTCTCAGTGGCCTTGTTATCACCTTAGGCGGACTCATAGCCTTTGGTGCTATTACCTATGAACCGAGCCAAGTTATCCCCATCAGCGGTATGGTAGTAGGCAATTCCATGGTTGCCACAAGCCTATTATTTAAAACTTTGCTCAATAATTTTCAGTCCAAAAGGGACGAAATTGAAGTCAAACTCTGTCTTGGCGCCGCCCCCAAAGAAGCCTCTATAAATCTCATCCGTGACAGTATTAAAACTGCCATGCTGCCCACTTTTGACTCCATGAAAACACTAGGCATTGTCCAACTGCCTGGCATGATGACAGGTCTCATTCTAGCTGGGGTAGCCCCGGAAACAGCGATCAAATATCAAATTATGGTCGCCTTCATGCTTGCCGGTGCTGTAAGCATCTCTTCCTTTGTCGCCAGCTATTGGGCTTATCAGAGTTTTTTCACTAAACTATTACAACTTAAAGATATTTGAGGGGGACAAGTTCACTTACCCTTAAACAAAACCTCATGATTAATATCCTTAAGGCTCTTACAGCCTGTCAAAATCATAGCAGCCCGTAGTTCAGCCGTATATTTTTCCATTAATGTCTGAACTCCTTCAGTACCTCCGCCATAGGCGGCAACAATTAATGGGCGGCCAATCAAAACTCCATCGGCCCCTAATGCTAATAATTTGAGCACATCGGCCCCTGAACGTACGCCGCCGTCAGCTAATATTGTAATCTTACCTTTTACGGCTTTGACAATCTCAGGCAAAACATCTGCTGCGCCAGGAGTATGATCAAGTACCCGCCCCCCATGATTGGACACTACAATAGCGGTCGCCCCTGCACTAACGCATTTCACAGCTTCATCTGCTGTCATGATGCCTTTCACAATAAAAGGCAGGGAGGTGGATGCAATCAGTTCTTTGAGCTGATCCTCGGTCTTAGGACCGACAGGTTGCCCCTTAAGAGCCATTGTCACTAGCCCTGCCCCATCAAGATCTACCCCTAATGCCACAGCTCCAGCTGCCTCAGCTAATTTAAACAGTGCTAGAATTTCTTGTTGGTCAATGCGGGGTTTTATGATGGCAATACCTTGCCCTGCAGTTCTAATGGCCGCCAAACCATCTTCATACATACTAGGATTTGCCGGATCACCGATCCAGCCTAAACTTCCTGCTAGCTGGCTGCCTTTCACAAGGGCTGTCACCATTTCCAGCTCGGTAATTGCGCCGCCTGCATTGACAGCTGAGCTAGTGATGGGTGCCCCCATGATTGGCGTTTTAAGACTCTGACCAAACATTTCTACAGTCGTATCAGGCTGCAGTGCGTCATGTACAACCCGCATATTCAGTTTTATATTAGCAAGAGCTCGCACATTTTCTGTAAACGCTTCACCAGTACCAGTCCCCCCCATACCAGGCACTTCCCCAGCACAAGCACGGCCATTACAAATTGGACATACCCGACATGTCCCTTTCATCTTCTCCTTGGCAGTTGCCCGCATTGTTTTTAAATCCATCAAAATCATCTCCCTGCGCTAGATATTATAGATTAAATTTAACATACTACAACTATATTATACTCTTACATCCATGCTTTTCCTATATATACTGAACTAAAGATTCTGAACAGCAATCGCCCCAGATGGCAATATATCTATGATATTTTTTTTTGAAACTTCATAATACTGGCAGTCAACACAGCAATGATAAATACTGTCAGGGCAAAGAGTTGGGACATGAGATAATTGATACCAATACCCTTTAAAATAATGCCTCGCACTATTTCCAGATAAAAGGTAAGAGGCAAAAGGTAACCCATGGCATAAAAGAGCCCAGGCATAGCCTCTCGCGGAAACATGAAGCCAGATAGCAAAACACTGGGCATAAATATAAAAAAAGACATTTGCATGGCCTGCATCTGGGTTTTAGCAAGATTGGAAATCAATACACCTAAGGATAAGGATGCAACAATAAATACGGTTGTTAACCCATACAATAAACCAATACTGCCACGCATAGGCAGGTCAAAGACCAATATCCCGACGATGATGGCTAAGGTAGCCTGTACATATCCCACAAAAATATAAGGGATAATCTTACCTAACATAAGTTCATACACTTTGAGAGGGGTAACAATCAGCTGTTCTAAGGTGCCCCGCTCCCGTTCCCGTACAATGGCCATAGAAGTAATCATTACCATGGTCATGGTCAGCACGACGCCCATAATACCAGGCACCATATAATAGGCTGTGATGAAATCTGGATTGTACCAAGGACGAATGCGCACATCATAAGGAATATCAATCTTACTGCTCATACCTCCGCCCTGACTGCGGCGGAGCAGAATTTCTTGTGATTTATTAAGTCCAACAATTTGTGCTGTATTGATGGCTGAAGAGGCTGACATAGAATCAGAAGCATCAACAATGACCTGTATAGTAGCAGTATGCCCATGCTTCAAGGCTTGGGAAAAATCGGGAGGTATGACAATACCCACCTTGGCTTTTCCGCTATCAATATACTCATTGACGTCCCCCAGATTACTGGCAGTATATTTGATATCATAGTATTCACTAGCAGTTAAGACCGACACAAAATCCCGTCCCTCTTGCTGTAAGGACTGATCAAAAATCACAGTTGGCAAATGTTTGACCTCTGTATTAATAGCAAAACCGAATACCAGCAATTGTATCACTGGCAGCATCACCATCATGGCAAAAGTCACCCGGTCCCGCCCCATCTGAATAAACTCCTTAATTAATACCGCCCTTAACCGTTCTACCGTCATACTGCCAGCTCCTTAGGATTTAATTTTGCATAATGAACAAATACATCCTCGAGGGTTGGACTAATCACTGCTGGGGAAAACTTTTCAAATTTATATTCTTGCCCATTATCCACTAGCAAGCGCAAACTGGCACCACACACATAAGCATCATTAAACGACATTTGCCCTTCACGTATTTGTGCCAACAATTTCATGGGAGTTTTTGTCTCAATGGCGAGCATTTTCCCTGGAATCGTTGACTTTAACTGAGCAGGTGTCCCTCCAGCAATCATCTTGCCTTCATAAATAAACCCTAAATCATCACAATGCTCAGCTTCATCCATAAAATGTGTGCTTACCATAAAGGTCGTCCCTGCAGCCGTCAACTGATAAATAATATCCCAAAACATCCGCCTCGATACAGGATCTACACCACCTGTAGGTTCATCTAAAAATACCATGGCTGGATTATGAATAATTGCGCACCCAAGGGCCAACCGCTGCTTCCAGCCTCCTGACAAACTTCCTGCCAGTTGCCTCTGCCGAGCCGTCAGTCCTGCCATCTCCAGCATCGCTTCAATACGCTGGCGGCTGTCATTCCTAGATAGATTATATAAGCCTGCATAAAACTGTAAGTTTTCTAGAATTGTCAAATCTTCATATAAGCCAAATTTTTGGGACATATAACCAATCTTACTCTTAATTTCTTCGCTATCCCGGTTAATATCGAGTCCCAGAACCTCTCCACTGCCGGATGTGGATGCCAAAATGCCGCATAGCATACGAATGGTCGTAGATTTTCCTGAACCATTCGGACCTAAAAAACCGTAGATGCTGCCCGGCTTAATCCTCATACTAATTTCGTTTACAGCTATGACACTACCAAACTTACGGGACAATTTATTAGTTTTCACTGCGTGATTTTCCATCAACGTATCACCACATCAGCAGGCATACCTGGTTTTAATATACCCTCTGCATTATCAATTTTCACCTTAACAGCAAACACCATATTGGCCCGCTCCTGTTTAGTAATACTTTGACGAGGTGTAAATTCGGCTTGCTGGCTGATCTCCTTAATTTGTCCACTAAATTCGCGTTTTGGGAAAGAATCCACCATAACAGCCACGTTTTGGCCCACTTGAATCAAACCCAATTGAGCAGAAGAAATATATACTTTTACCCAACAATCACGCCAGTTACCAATGGTAGCAATGGCCGCCCCCGCATTTACATATTCACCCGGTTCAAAACTTTTGGTTAGTACTAAGCCATCTAAGGGGCTGACAACTGTCGTATCATCAAGAGCCGTTTTTGCCAACTGAACAATGGCCTGTGATCGCTCTACCTCTACCTGTTGAGCAGCAATAACATCAGGTCTATACCCTGCTGCCACTAAGCTAGCCCTTGCCTGATACGCCGCTAAGGTACTCGCTGCTACCTCATATGCTGAACGGGCAGCATCGAGCTGTTGCAACGAAACAGCTCCTTGTTCAAATAAGGCCTGCTGCCTTTCATAATCTCTTTTAGCGTTATCATACACTGCCTGCCCAGTAGCAATCGTGGCTTCAGCTTCACCTAGTTCCTGAGCTCGAGCCCCCTTTTGGAGGTCAACTAATTGCACCTGAGCCTTGACTAGCGCTGCTTCATCTCTAAGTTTTTGCGCCTCTAAATCTGGCCGCGAAATACGCGCCACAACCTGACCACGGATAATATGATCTCCCTCCTTAATCAATAATTCCCCAATATAGCCACTTACCTTGGGCGTTATATCTGTTCTAGTTATTTCAATTGTCCCTGTGGCCGTTATACCTTCAATCTTGCTACTCTGCATCTTATAGGCAGCAATACCACCAAGCACCACAATGATAACGATGACTGCCAATAGTTTCTTAGACACGCAGGCAACCTCCTTATATGCTCATATCTATAATATTGTATATGCTAAAAATGCCAGAATCCCTGCTAGTCAGCAAAAACTCCGGCATCATGGGGTTATTAATAAGGATGTTCGACTGTTAACGCATAGAACAAAGCCCATCACATCGCCCTTTAAGCAACCTGTGCCTGCTTTATGATTCAAAGGCCCAAAAGGTCGAGGGTTTTTCGGTCAGCGATGCCATTAGCCTTAAGCCCCTTACCATGTTGAAACCGCTTCAAGGCCTCCTCTGTATCCTTATTGAAAAAGCCGTCGGCTCTGCCCTCTAGATAGCCTAAAGTCCTTAGTTTCCTTTGCAGCTGCACCACATCTGCACCTAAAGTCTCGAACTTGAGCACACGTTGAATAGGAAACACATCACCCTCGATACGTACTGGCGTACCAACAGGTATCCATTCAAAAAGTTCTTCAATGTCTTTGTTACGGAGGCGAATACAGCCCTGGCTAATAAAATGACCGATACTCCACGGGCGGTTCGTGCCATGAATGCCGTACCCACCCCAAGGCACATCAAGACCAAGAAAACGGGTGCCTAAGATATCGCCTGACCGATGTGCCTTCCAAATCACTCGCCAGTCGCCAATCGGTGTTGGCGTCTCACTCCGACCAACAGCTATAGAATATCTTTTGTATATTTTACCATTTTCATGCAATTCCAGAATTCTGGCCGGAATTTTGACAACTATGGCTATATTACCTGTAGGAGCTTCTGATCTTTGATTGGGAATAGCCGCTAAATTCAATTCATCCCAATATTCATAGCCTATAATGCTTATAAATAGACTGATCACAAGTAGTGATGCAACAGCGAAATATATACTAGACCGTCTTATGGCTATCGCCCTCAATCTAAACACATCCTTACATCGCCTTATACAGTCATCGTCACAATATATGCACTATCAAACTGTAATATTCACGATGCCAACTCGCGGCGATAGCTCCAACGAGTCAAGCTTTCCAAATTATACTTTGACTCATTCCTTGGATACGATTTACTATCGTTTAAGGTCAATAATCCCTGTACAGGGTATTCTACACTGCACAGGGATTACTGACGACACAATTCTTGGACTTATGTTTGCCTTTATATAAAGCTTCATCTGCTTTTTTTATACTTGCATCAATCCCTAAATTCTGATCTAACTCTGCTACGCCTAATGTCATTGTTATGGACAGTATCTTTTCCTGATAACGAAAATCTGCTGTCTCGATACCTTGCCGTATTCTTTCAGCAATACTCTTACCACCCTCTAGATCAATGCCAGGTAGCATCAGCAAAAATTCTTCGCCACCCCAGCGCGCTATTACATCTTCTCCCCGTACGACTGATTTCATCATATCGGCGACGTCTTTAAGAACCAAATCACCGCAATCATGGCCATAGTTATCGTTTACCCTCTTAAAGTCATCAATATCAGCCAAGATAAACGTTATCTTATCCTGATTTATATGTAAGCCAGTTGCTTTCGTTTTAATCTGTTGTGTCATATGCCTTCGATTCACCAGACCTGTCAGAAAATCCGTCATGGCTGTGGCCTCCAACTTTGCCAGCAGCCCATTCAATTCCTGATTCTTCGCTTTCAGTTCTTTTGCATATTCCAGTAAAGTTTCTTTAGACTTTTTCAGTTCTAAATGCACCTTTATTCGGGCACGCAGTTCACTGGAATGAAAGGGTTTAATTATATAATCCTGCCCGCCCGCTTCAAATCCCTTGACTACATCCCGAGAAGCAGAAACAGAGGTAATGAAAATTACAGGGATATCATGAGTCGCACTCTGGCTTTTAAGCATCTTACAGATAGAAAGACCATCCATTCCAGGCATGATAATATCCAAAAGGATCAAGTCTGGCATGGTCTCATTAATCAACTCAATTGCCCCTTGACCACTAGTTGCCTCAAGGATTTCATGTTCGTCACCTAAGAGTCTTTTAATTATTTTTATTTCCACCGGACTATCGTCCACAATTAAAATTCTCGACATAGTACCACCTACTTCAATTTGCAAAATAACGCAATACATCGCCCACTAAATTAGCCTTATTGCCTATTTGTATTTTGGCGATAGACTCAACGAATTCCTTATTATTGGATATCGCTTTTACAATTCCTGAATTATTTATTATTGTCTCTACCAATTCGTTCAGCTTGGCTAATAATGCCTTGTCTAGCGTTAACATTGTCCCGAAGTCAAGCAACACCCGCGACTTACCTGTTAGATGTTCCTCCAATTCCAAAGCTAAAGACTGGCAACTGATCAACGTTATATTTGAATTAATAACTACATGTACTAAATTGTCGCCCTGAGCACGGATAAAATAAGGTGATAAGTATTTATCTGCAACACTCCCCGTCATGGGCGATAGATCATCTGACCCTTTCATTTTTCGCACACGCTCAATATGCTTCTTTAAATCAACTTCCTGATGCAAGACATTATTCAGTACTGCGGCAACCTTTTCCTTACTTATGGGTTTAATGATAAAATGTCTAGCCCCTCGTTCCAAAGAGTCAATAACCACCCGACGTTCTTCCATAGCGCTGATCACTATGATCCTAGCCTCGGGAAAGGTAGCAATGATTTTAGACGTCGCTTCTGCTCCGCCCAGTCCTTGCATCGTCAAATCCATAGTCACCACATCCGGCTTCAGTTTACTGTACTCCACGAAGGCCTGAGAACCATTGGGCACCTCACCGACAACCACGTGCCCTAATGATATCACGATCTCTCTTAAAATCTTCCGAGCCACAGCGGAATCATCGGCAATAAGAACTCTTGCCATCTTACAGTCACCTCCAGGTTTCATTTAAACTGGTTTTTTTAAGACATCACGTAGACTATCCAGCAGCCTTGCCCGATCAAGCTTATATTCATATACATCAAAACCGGCCCGTAGCCCTTTTTCCTTGTTCACATCCCCCGTTAAGGAAGTAAGAGCGATCACTGGCAGATGCCGCAACGTTTCACTAGCCCGAATAGCCCTCACCAATTCGATACCAGTCATAAGCGGCATTTCAATATCACTGACTACCACGTCTACCGTAATTTGGCCCAATTTTTGAAAAGCTTCACGTCCATTCTCGGCGGTAATAACTTCATACCCTTCGCTTTCCAGATAACTCTTAACAACTTTCAAAAAAAATGGCGTATCTTCCACAAGAAGAATTGTGATCCTTCTATCTTCTCTGACTCCACTGGCATAATATTCCCTTTGGGTTCTTAAGGAGGCCAAAGAATGATTATAATATTCGGGCGCAGCTTTAGCAAATAGTTCATGCATATTGAGTAGCGTGACCACTGTATCGTCGATCAATGTCGACCCCAAGATGCCAATACCACAAACTCCATCTTTATCCAGTGATATCGTTGTCTGTATGGTATCATGTATTTCTTCGGCAACGATCCCAATAACATGGCTTACTAGCTTAGGCAATATGATATAGACCTTAGATGGCTTATTCTTCTTTTTTGAAATAGGCAAATAGTATTCTGGCCTGATCACTCTGATTGTCTGTCCCTGGAAAGAAAAATAATATTTTGAGCCAATCTTTTGCAACCGGGATACATCCACCTCTTCAACCCGAGACACCATCCCCAGATCCAAGCCGATGATTTCAGCACCAGAGCATTTGAACAGCAATAAATACTGCTCATCTTCATCAATCTGCTTTGACACTCGCTCATTCATTAATAGTTTGTTATCTTCTACAAGGGAAATGCCAGTATAAAGCCGAAGGCTGTCCGTGTTAAGGATCATCGCTATACTACCGTCCCCCAAAACAGTCATGCCCGAATAAAGGTTACAACTACTGATGACTGCCGAAAGAGGCTTCACTAAAATTTCTTCTGTATCATAAACAGAATCGACTATTAATCCATAGGAAGAAGTACCGGATTTTACGATTAAAATGCGGATAACCTGGTCGTTATCGGTAAAATATTCAAAATTATCCTTTTCCTTCGTGGTAGTTTCCTCATCCATTACGTCACTAAGTCTTATGACAGGTATCAATGCCTCGCGAAGACGCAATACCGGATGGTTATGTACAAACTCTATCCGGTTTCCACTAGTTTCCCCTGACCAAATCAGTACCAATTCCCGCAAATCGTCCTGTGGTATGGCAAATGATTGGCCATTCGCCTCCACAATTAATGCGGAAATGATTGCCAGGGTCAACGGCAATATCAATCGAAACTTTGTTCCTACCCCTACGTCAGAAAGGATTTCAATCTTGCCGCCCAATTTTTCAATATTTGTCTTTACTATATCCATACCGACACCACGACCAGAAATGTCGGTAACTCTCTCTGCCGTCGAAAAACCTGGGGCCATAATGAAGCTGAGAATATCGCCTTCCCTCATGGTGGCAATTTCTTTTTTGCTGATAAGTCCTTTTTCCACCGCTTTGACTTTAACTTTTTCTAGATCAATACCGCCACCGTCATCACAAACATCAACAACCATGCGCCCACCCTCCGGGTAAGCACGAAGAACCAGGGAACCAACCAACGGTTTATTTTTCATTTCCCGAATTTTGGGCAATTCAATGCCATGATCAAGTGCATTGCGCACTAAATGGGTGATAGGATCAACCAGCGCCTCAATCAGCGAACGATCTAACTCAAAATTCATCCCTTGCATGACCAAATCGACTTCCTTGCCCACTTTACGTGACATATCCCTAACAATACGGGGAAACTTTTTGAAAATGTTAGCAATCGGCTGCATCCTGGTTTTCATGACCTTTTTTTGCAAATTGGTAGTCAGATCATTGATACCTTGGGATACTATTTCCAACTGAGCTACCTCTTTGCCTGCATCTTTGGCGATTCGTAGCAATTGATTGCGCCATAGGACCATTTCTCCGGCTAGATTGAGCAAGTCGTTTAACAAGCTGACATTGACCCTAACACTATCTTCCACCATAACTTCGCTAAGCTTGCCACCCTTGAGGCTACTTTCTTTCTGCTGCACTACAGGCAATGGCGCTGTTGTCTCCCTAGCAACAACTTGAATCACTTGTTCATCGGGCGATTCAAGTGGAGCTGGAATCGACGTTTTTTCAGCCTGCTCATCTGACGCAGTAATCTGATCCCACAAATCCCAGGCCGAAAGCGCTCCGCAGGGATTAGCCAGCTGATTCGTCTGATGCTGGGATGCATCTAAGAAGTGTTTGATGGCGCTCACATGGCCTGAAATATCGTATTTTTCACTATCAATTGGATTGTTAACAAGCTCTTTCAATACATCGGTAGCTGATAGTAGTGCATCGATCATTTCCGTGCTGACTTCCAGCCTCTGCTCACGAAGCTCGCCAAATAGGTTTTCAATTATATGGGATAATTCTACAATCCTATATAGTTCAAAAAAACTGGCAGTGCCTTTTATGCTGTGAGCAGCGCGGAAAATTTCATTGATAGTGTCGTCATCATCTTCGCCCTCTTCCATGCGCAAGAGACCTGCTTCCACTTCTGCAATATGCGCCTTTGCTTCAATGACAAATTCATTGAGGAGTTCTATATCCTGCTCCAAGCCAATCACCTACCACCACTCAAATTTCTCTTCCCTATACTTTGAATTTCCTCACCAGTACTTCCAGGTGATCGGTTATTTCTCCCAAGTCGCAGGCACATTCACTGGTTTTTGAAGCTTTTATTGCTGTATCAGTAATTGCTTTTTCAACTTCCTGTACGCTCTGGGAGATATCTTGGCTCCCCCTTGCAATCTCCTGGGTAGCCTGAAAAATGTTGTTCATCGATGAAGTCATTTCATCTGTACTGTGCGCAACATCCACCGCCTTGCGTGAAATGTCGATAGTGGTATGGAACATGGCTTCAACCCCGTTTGCCGCTTCCATCGCACTCTTTGAAACCTGCTCAGTCTTACCGGCAATCTCAACGATTGCCTTGCTTATGGACGTTACCTGATTTGCTCCCACTGACATGGTACTGGAGATATCCCCCACCCTTTTCGACTGCTCGCTGACAGCCGAAGCAATAGTCCGGGTGATATCCATAGTCTCGGCGATCACATCAGTAATCTTTTTTACAACTTCTACAGCCGCCCCCATGTCGTTTTGCATTTCTTCAATTTGCTTTGCAATAAGACTAGCTTCTTCTGCCGTTCTTTTCGATAATTCCTTTACTTCTGCTGCAACTACGGCAAATCCTTTGCCAGCTTCTCCGGCACCAGCCGCTTCTATGGTTGCGTTTAATGCCAACATATTAGTCTGTTCAGCTATGCGACCGATAATAGCCACAATTTTGTTGATTTGTTTCGATGAAATACTTAACTTTTGGATAATGTCATTTGTTTCAAGAGACCGGCTTTTGGCTTCCATAGTAATGTCAATGGAACGGTTACAAGAAGCCGCCACTTCTTGAGCAACAAGTGCTACACTGTTGACACTGTGGTAAACCTCCTCAATCACGCCACTAACCTGTTTAACTTCTTTAGCTACACCTTCTGATGCCTGCACAGCTTCCTTTGAGGCTAGAGACATTTCGTTAGCCAGTTTGGCAACTGCTTGGACATTGTAGCTAACATGTTCTGTCGAACTGGCGGTTTCTTCGGTACTCGCAGAGATCTGCTCCACATTGACACTTACCATACCAACGGTGGCACTCATCTCTTGACTATTTGCCGCTACATTGGATGCAATATCCACCAAATTACCTGCGCTACCTTGCAATTCCACCGTTGCATTAAAAATATCCTTAATCATATACTGAAGGTCATCCACCATTTTGTTAAAGTTTCGGGCCAGAATGCCAATTTCATTATCGGAGTTAACATCAACTCTCACGGTGAGGTCACCGTTCTTAATGCGTTCCGTGGCACCGACAATTTCGATAAGAGGTCCCGTAACCCTGTTAGAGAACCAGTAAGAAAACAGCGCAGAAATCGCAATTACAAAGATACTGATGAAAATATTTTTTGTTGCAACATTATTAATAAAAGCTAATGCAGCGCTTTTTTTCTGGACCATAATCAAGTTCCAGGAGTCTGAGCCACCAGGCATTGGGACACTACGATAGGCACAAATATATTCGTCGCCGTTACCGTCAACATATTCGCCAACTCCCATTTCGCCTTTAAAAGCTTTATCAATAATATTTTTTAATGTAGCAGGAACTACAAAATCAACTTCTTCTGTCTGCTCATTACCCTTTTCATCTCTAATAATATTGCCCTGAGTATCCCTTTTCAATATAATTTTCTTTTGTGATTTATAATTGTACAATTCAGCAACCTGACCTTTATCCGGGTGAGCCACAACGACTCCGTCTCCATCCAAAAGGTAAGCATAGCTTTCTGCCCCAAAATTATACTTTTCCACCATTTGTTGAAGGGTGGACGTTTCTATATCGGCCATCATCACGCCGACTAGTTTATCGTCTCTATACATGCCGTTGACTGCAGTGGTGACTGCCATATTTCCGGCAATAGAATAATAGGATTTAGTTATGTAGGATTTCTTTTCAGCCATAAACTTTTTAAACCACCATCGATCGGCGCGATTGGCGAGTAAACCGCTGGACCGCGCAGTCTGATCGCCACTTAGCTTGTGACTTGCGAGTAGTTGAAAAAACGGATAACGCTTTGTGGTGTCCTCCAGTATCCTTTTTTGTTTTTCCCCATCATTACCAAGCATATCGGCATTTACAGCCAGCTGGGCGTTAAGATTGTAGGCATTCTGCATGAATTGACCAATGTTAGCTGCTAAACTTTCCGCCATAACTGTATTTGTCTGTTTAATATTTCTTTCATAACCCGAAGAAATCAAGTAATAACTGACAGACATTGATACTACAATGGCAAAAATGACTAAGACGCAGTTCATGGAAATAAATTGATTACGGATGGATTTAAACATATTTTCCTTCCTTTCTTCCTTTAATACGACAGTTAATTGACTTATTATGTTGGGCAATGAAGTTAGCCCCTTCTTGCAGTCTGGTCATGTCCAATTCTTTGTTGATGTATGTAGTAGTACATATTTCATTTTTGTTGAAAACTTCGACCTTAGCCCCTAGGAAAATAGAAAACCTCAAAATATATCAAATTATACGATATATTCTCGCAATTGATGGATACTCCTTCTTTTTATGTATACTGATTGATATGGCCTCACGTAGTAATTTGAGAGGGCATATTCAAAAGTCTACAATAGTTTGTCTTTACCTAATCTCCATCGCCCTTTAGCCAATAGATAAGAAAGTAACGGATATGCCGTTTTATATTTTCTACAATGCAAGCAGGATGATGATATAATTAGGTCGTAGATGTTGAAATACTAGGATTTTTATTAAACGTTTATTTCCTCTGCCCCCAAATAAAATCTATCCCCTCATGTTTCAAAGAACTTTAGCGATCTATTGTTTAAACGGCGATATTATTGATAAAAATTATTAGTTGGAGGATTTATGGATAATTCTAAATTACTTGGTGAAGAAAAGATTGGTAAGCTACTGTGGAAATTTTCAGTACCGGCTATTGTGGGTATGGTTGTTAGTGCATTATATAATGTTGTTGACAGTATTTTTGTAGGAAACGGTGTTGGAGAGATAGGACTGGCTGCAGTATCGATTGCCTTTCCGATTATGATCCTATTAATGGCCTTCGGGGTACTTATCGGTGTAGGTGCCAGTTCGCTGGTATCTATCCGTTTGGGGCAAAAACGGATTCACGATGCGGAGAAAATATTGGGCAATGCTTATATGTTGGCAACTATCGTTATGACAGCTCTTAGTATGTTAATGCTGGTATTTTTAGATCCGATATTGATCAGCTTGGGCGCGGAGGTAAATGTACTGCCATATGCTAGAGATTTTACCCGTATTATTTTGCTAGGTAGTGTATTTATGCATATCGGTTTTGGGATGAATACAATCATCCGGGCCCAGGGTGACCCCAAGACAGCGATGATGACTATGTTTATTTCAGCTGGAATTAATGTAGTGCTTAATCCCTTATTTATTTTTGTTTTCAAAATGGGTATCAGCGGTTCTGCTTGGGCTACGGTCTTTGCACAAGCAGTATCTGCCATATGGGTAACATTACACTTCACAGGTAAAAAAAGTTTTTTAAATCTACGTATTGCTAATATGATTCCTGATCAGCAAATTATCGGGCAAATCATCAAAAACGGTTTATCACCTTTTCTAATGCAATTTGCGGCCAGTATTGTTGCAGTGCTGTTTAACTTCAGTTTATTAAAATACGGAGGCGAAATGGCAATCGCGACCATGGGCATCATCCAGCGTGTGTCAATGCTGTTATTGATGCCGCTGCTTGGTATCAGTCAGGGAATGCAGCCGATAATTGGTTTTAATTATGGAGCCAAGAAATATGATCGTGTGATTGAAGTTTTAAAAATGGGTATTATAGCGGCCACTTGTCTATCGATAACTGGATTTGCTGTTATTCAACTATTTGATTCTAGAATTATAAATTTGTTTAATCAAAATCCCGATCTGATTACTATGGGGGCAGAAGGTATGAAAATTGTACTTGGAATGTTACCCATACTCGGTTTTCAATTAATCAGCACACAGTATTTTCAGGCTGTAGGTAAAGCCAAACATGCTGTTTTTTTGGGTATGTCTAGGCAGGTGATACTGCTTATTCCCTTAATCATCATTATGCCAAATTTATTCGGCCTTATGGGTGCGTGGATCGCGACACCCCTTGCTGATTTAGGGGCAGCGTTAATTACAGGGATCTTCTTAATGAAGGAATTACGTAAATTAAGATTAGAACATGCGAATGATTAAATGCTTATTAAACAAGATACAGTAAACTCTAAACAAATGAACTATAATTGTACAAATGGTAAAACCTCATGAGTCTTGAGGCTTTACCCAACCATATAAATTTCATTTGATCCAATTTAGGTTTAATGGTAAAATCATGTTGCAGCCAACTCCAATATATGGTAAATCCCAATGATCTGAGAGACAATTATTTTTTCACGTATAATCTCAGGTATAATTGAGAATGTAGGAATTAGATTAGAGTGGGGGTAATTTAAAAATGATCGAAAAAATTCTGCCTGATTTTTATCGGATAGAAGTCCCCTTGCCTAGAAATCCCCTCAAGGTTTTAAATGCCTATCTTATCAAGGGGCAGAAACGCAATCTGCTCATTGATACCGGATTTAATATGGAAGAATCCAAAGTAGCATTGTTGGAGAGCCTAAAAACACTAGGCGTTAATTTAGCGCAAACAGATATCTTTCTTACTCATTTACACCCTGATCATAGCGGTCTTATATCGGCTGTAGCCACCGAAAATTCGGTGATATACTGCGGCGAACTGGACGCTTATATCCTTAATGCCACTCATACCGTATCCTATTGGTCGGAACTGAAGATTTTATTTGGTTTGCATGGATTTCCGCAACAAGATATTGATGAGGTAATTAGCAAACATCCTGGCTGTAACTACAACCCGGATCGGGATCATGTTTTCAGCTTTGTCAAGGATGGCTACATTCTGAATATTGGCAGCTACCGCTTTCATTGTATAGAAACCCCCGGGCATACCCCGGGACATGTATGTCTTTATGAGCCTAATCACAAGATATTACTATGCGGGGACCACATTCTGGATAACATTAGTTCTAATATCAGTGAGTTAGGGATTACAGATCCCCTGGGCAATTATTTGAGAAGCCTCGAGAAAATTGAACGACTGGATATTCGTCTAGCACTACCGGGCCATCGGCGAATTATGGTCGATGTCCATAGAAGAATCTATGAATTGAAAAAACATCATGACAACAGGCTTAATGAAGTCTTATGCCTTTTAAAGAACGGAACGGCAAACGCCTACCAAGTCGCTACCCTGATGACATGGGATTTCACCGGATCTTGGGATGAATTCCCTTTACCCCAGAAATGGTTTGCCACAGGAGAGGCCATGGCTCACCTGCTCTGTTTATACAACAAAAATCAGCTCTGGATTGTTGAGGTTGAAGGAAAACTCGCCTTTGCGCTTATCACTTGAGTTCATGGATTAATAGCGCGAAGCGACAGTAAAAAAAGGTTTGGAACGGTTGGCAGGAATCTTGGGGTTCACTCTTTTATAAAGCCAACAAAAACACTCTTGTTCTTGCCTGCCCAGTCCAAACCCGCATTTAAAATGAGTAAAAAACGACTTAGCCGCAGCTAAGTCGTTTTTTCATTTTACAATCCCTATCTCTTCATCTGTCAAATAACAAGCTGGGTCTGATTCCCAGAAGTCACCAGTGGTGGCTTCTGCTCGGGCGCGGAAATTGCCATTACAAACATTCAGCCATTTACATTTGCCGCAACGACCTTTGAGGAGTCTTTTACGGTCTTTCAGGCCGGCCAATATGGGATTTGATTCATCTCTCCAGATATCACCAAAGGCTCTATCACGAACATTACCAAAGGTATAATTTTGTGTAAACTGATCTGAATGAACATTACCTAAAGGATCAACATTGGCAAAAGCAATCCCTGAACGATTACCGCCATTGCGCATCATGAGCTCCCATATTTTCTCTGCACGAACAGGATCTTTTTTCAAAGATTGTAAGTACAGATATACAATATCAGCATGATTATCAACTGTTAGAATTTCACACTTATCACCAAATTCTTGGGCCTTGCGAATAATCAGATCCATAGCCTCACGAGATTCCTCATGGTTAACATCATGTTGCATCATTTCTGAAGCTCTGCCTGAGTATACCAAATGATAAAAACATACCCGTGGAATTTGCTCCTCTTTAATAAGCCGGAAGATATCTTCAAGGTCATGAAAATTATAGCGGTTAATCGTAAAGCGCAGTCCAACTCGTTGTCCAATTTCCAGACAATTGCGGATACCCTGCAGCGCCTTGTCAAAAGCCCCTGGCTGTCCACGAAACTTGTCATTAGCTTCGCCTAAACCATCAAGGCTGATCCCCACATAGCCTACATTTAAGGCTTTGATATCTTTTGCTATTTCTTTATTAATCAATGTACCATTTGTCGAGAAGGTCGCCCGAATGCCATGTCTGCTTGCATATTCAACCAATTCAAAAACATCAGGACGAATCAAGGGTTCCCCCCCTGACAATAACAGTACAGGTACTTTGAAGTCAGCGCAGTCATCAATAAACTTTTTAGCCTCAGCTGTTGTTAGCTCGCCATCATATTTTTTCCCATCTGAATCAGAATAGCAATGCACACATTTTAAATTGCAGGTTCTAGTAATATTCCAGGAAACTACTGGCCCCATACCAGCGGCAGCACCATGACGCTGACCGTGAACACCTTTGGAATAACGAAGGCTATCCCCGAAGTTGTCTGTATCACAAAGCAGTTTGCTTACACCAATCATGTCTTCACTTCTTTTCTTAATAAATTTTTCACAATATCCCCTTTGTCTCTTGCATTATTGTAACAGTCTTGTGTAGACAATGTCTACAGCAAATTAAAGGATACTGCGGTCTCCGGACACCATTTTTTAATACCACTTAACTGCTAAAATCCCCACATATTCCTTTAAAGCCAAACTAACATTGAGCAATGCACTGGCCGACGGCCACAATTGATGTGGCTGAAACTTACTTTGCAGGTTGGTCTGATAATCTGTTGGATATGGAATGACTGACAAATTAACTTTTTTAAACTGCAATACTGACCTCTCCATATGAAAAGCAGATGTGACCAAGATGGGCTGAGAGAAACCATACTCCTCCAGTAATTTTTTAGTAAATTTAGCATTCTCTGTTGTGTTCAAACTTTGGTTTTCAACAATGATCTTATCTGCCGGAACGCCGAGCCCTATCAAAATCACTTTCCCAATGTCAGCTTCAGAGCCTGTAGTCTCTAGCACCTTGCCCCCTGATACCAAAATTGGAAGATTAAGACTGTGATATAATTGAGCACAAGTCAGCAAACGATTCGCTGCAAAGCCTGATAAATGTCCAAGACCATACACATTCGGAGTATCTAGAGTGGCTCCTCCACCCAGCATGACAATCACATCACCATGTGTATCACTTGGTGGCTGATATCGACCTTCTAAAGATCTAATCAACTGATCACCAACCAATGAAATAGTGGATAAATAGAAAACAAATGTTAAAACTAGTACTATTTTTGCCGAACTGTAATGCCGGCGATATAGATAAAAGCACAGTAATAGTAAAGCAATAATAATACTACCAGGGGGAAATAAAAACGTACTATATAAAAATTTGATAAAATATATCAAGATTTTTACCTCCATGTTACAATAGTATCAGAGTATTTTGAAATATCCTTTATTATATGTTTAACTTCCGACCTCTATTATAAACGGTTACAGCCTAAAGGTAAAATAACTGTTGAATCAGATGAATATATTTATTATCGTTTCCCATATCAATTAGAGGAGCTGATTATTATAGCTACCATAATGACCGCAGTCAAAGATCTGATCCCTGGACTCATCCTTAGTCATGCCGTCATCACTCCTGACGGCAAAACACTCTTAGGTCGAGGTGGAATAATAACTGCTCGAACAATCGCACTGCTGAGCATGTGGGATATAAATTATGTACATATTGATGCCGATGATAGTCCACAGGATATCTTGGAGGATGTACAATTCACTTCCTCTTATTCTGCGGATATTTCTGCTGAATGTGCAAAGTTCTTTCAGGAATATAATGCCATCGTAACGACCGTAGCAAACTCATTTGATTTTGTACGCAACCAAAACAAAGTGCCTATTCTGGAACTTAAAGACACTAGTTTCATCGTCTATTCATCCATCCTTACAACCGGACCGGCCATTATGGATTATCTACTCATCAGCGATCATCACTTAGCTAATGAAGTAAGTCGTCACAATGTCATGGTGGCTTACATCTGTGGCTTAATAGGCCGTGAAATCAAACTTAGTGAACCCGAACTACAAACACTGACTTTGGGCGGTCTACTACATGATATCGGCAAAATGGTTATTAGCAAAACAGGTAGCCATGAACCCTACGGTCATGTGATTAATGGTGGGCAACTACTCCGAAATGTAAAAGGTATTCCTGAAGAAGTCATGCTCGGCGTACTACAACATCATGAATTTCTGGACGGCACTGGTTTTCCAATGGGCGCCCACGGCAGTAAAATTCATCCTTATGCCAAGATTATTACAATAGCTGATATTTTCCACTCTGAAACATATAAACATGACCATTGCAATCCCTTTGCCGCCCTCAATGTATTATCCAACGATATGTTCGGCAAGGTAGATAATCAAATTTGCCAATTATTTATTGGGCAAATTCGTGCTTCCCTCTTACACAGTAATGTCATATTAAGCGATGGTCGGCAAGCGGAAGTTTTTTACTTCCCCCCATCAGGCTCCAATTCTCCCATTGTACAAACTACAGATAAACAGCTTATTGATCTTTCTACATCAAAAAATATTACCATTAGCCATATGTCCACTCCATCCTATATAACAGGCTAGAATAAAAAAAGTCGCAGCAAACAGTTTTTCCCCTGTCTGCTGCGACTTTTTTTATTTACGAGTAATGATCCGTACTACCCGTTCATATACTAGATAATCCCATACCCATTTTGAGAATACCACTGCGCGGTTGCGGAAGTCAATTAAACGTAAGATATGCACGAAACACCATATAGCCCACGCAAAAAAACCATGTGTCTTAAAGCTACCCATATGCACTACTGCAGCATTACGCCCAATCGTCGCCATACTACCCACATCTTTATAAACAAACTTCTTGAGTTCCTTCCCCTTAATTAAGTTACCTATATTCTTGGCAACTATATCAGCTTGTTGTATAGCCACTGGCGCAATCATCGGTAGTGGGCGCTCATCTTGCATAAAATGTGCCGCATCACCAATCACAAAGACTTCAGAGTGATTGGGTATTTGCAAATGCTCATTGACGACAGCCCGTCGCATGCTGGCCTGCTCCACACCCAATTTATCAATCAAATGAATGGCTCGTGCACCTGCTGCCCAAACAACCGTATTTGTCGGAATCACTTCGCCGCCTTTAAGAGTGAGTCGTTCACCATCATAATCTGTTACCTGTATACACATCCGCACTTCTACGCGCTTATTGATTAATGTCTCAACAGTAACTTCACGCAAGCTTTCTGGCATAGCAGCCAGTAATTTATCTGAGGCCTCAACAAGCACAATACGCACTTCTTTAAAATTAACGTGATGATATTCTTTGGTGAGTACATGATAAGCCAATTCCGCAAGAGCACCTGCCGATTCTACACCAGTAGGTCCACCGCCGACAATAACGAAGGTCAAGAGTGCTCGGCGTTTGTCAGCATCCTTTTCATGAGCCGCCAATTCAAACATGGATAAGATATGATTACGAATAATAACAGATTCATCCAATGTTTTCATACCGAAACTATGTTTCTCCACTGATTCCATACCAAAATAATTAGTCATACCGCCTGCTGCTACCACCAGATAATCATAGCCAATCGTACCTGTATTCATAGTCACAGTTTTGCTCCCAAAATCAACACCTGTAACTTCAGCCAAGCGAAAATCTATATTTTTCTTTTGCTTAACAATCGCCCGTATAGGATAAGCAATATCATCGACAGATAGGCCTGCAGTCGCAACCTGATAAAGCAAGGGCTGGAATAGATGATAATTATACCGATCTACCAGCGTAATTTTTACCCCTAGCTTGGCCAATGCTAATGATGCACGTATTCCACCAAATCCACCACCGACAACCACAACATGAGGTGATGCTTTTGTTTTATTTTCCATAATTTATATTCCTCCATTTCTGTTAGTGATAAGAATCACATATCCTGATCATTAGTTATAAGAATAACATATCTTGATAGGAAAGGCATCTGCATAAAACCTTAAAATTCTCCATTTTTCACTGTTTTTCGCAGCTAATCCTGATGTTGCTTATTTTCTCGCTATAGCTAAAAACTATTTCACTCATAGCTTTTTATAATAATAATTGTTCCTCTTTTCAATTTATTATAGTGAATAAATAAGCCTCCCTTAAAATAATTAGGGAATTCCCGCAATACGTAGTGGGAATCCCCTAATTATTTTAAATCGAGTTATTGTCAATTCTGTTTTGAATAATTCTAGCTACATGGACGCCACTAGCGCTCGCTTGTGATAAGCCCCGGGTTACACCAGCACCATCTCCAATACCAAACATATTGGGAATCTCAGTTTCTAGCTCGGCTGATAGTTTTAAACGTGAACTATAAAATTTTACTTCTACGCCATACAATAGTGTATCATCATTCGCCATCCCTGGAGCAATTTTGTCCAAAGCATAAATCATTTCAATCAAGTTATCCAAATGTCGTTTGGGCAGAACCAAACTTAGATCTCCAGGCGTAGCGGCCAAAGTAGGTTTGGTAAAACTTTGTGCTAAGCGATGTTCGTTGGTTCTGCGCCCTTTAATCAAATCCCCAAACCGTTGCACGAGTACTCCACCACCTAACATATTGGAAAATGAAGCAATACGTTTACCATACTGCTGAGGCTCATTAAAGGGTTCGGTAAACTTATTGCTCACCAGTAGTGCAAAATTAGTATTCTTACTATGCAGTTTTTCATCACGGTAGCTATGGCCATTCACAGTAATAATGCCATCCGTATTCTCAGACACAACATAACCTTTTGGATTCATGCAGAAAGTACGTACTAAATCCCCATATCTTTTAGTACGATACACTAATTTGGCTTCATATACTTCATCAGTAATATGTTGAAAAATCTCTGCCGGAATTTCGACCCGAACCCCAACATCTACCTGATTGCTAATCATTTCAAGACCAAGCTTACGACATTTGTCAGAAAACCACTCAGACCCTGAGCGGCCAGGGGCTGCGATCAAATAGTCACACTCAATTAGTTCAACACTGTTTTTTAAGGATAATACAAAACTCTTATCTTGTTTTTTAAATTCTTCCACATGTTTACCGAATAAAATGGTGATTTTATCTTTTAAAAATTCATAAATACATTTAAGAATCTGTAAATTATTCTCTGTACCTAAGTGCCGAACTTTCGCCTGTAAGAGATGTAAATCAAACTCTAGCGCGGTTTTACGAATACTGCTATTTTTAGTTGTAAAAAACTCGGTTGGTGCTCCATAACTCAGATTGATGGAATCTACATAATCAATCAGTTCTTCCACTTGCTTATCAGAAATATATTCATTTAACCAGCCACCAAATTCACTAGTAAAGTTATATTTTCCATCGGAAAAAGCTCCAGCTCCGCCGAACCCCCGCATAATATCACAGATTTTACAATTGATACAATGAGTAACTTTCTTCGTCGCAATAGGGCATTGACGATGATAAATATCATGCCCCTCTTCTACCATAACAACACGAATAGTAGGATTATTAGATACCAATTCATAAGCAGCATAAATCGCCGAGGGCCCTCCACCAATAATAGCTACATCATATTTATTGTTCATTATTTAGCTCCTTTTCATCATTTTTATAAGAAACTAACAAGCCAAAACTTATTATATACTATATTAATCCAATTATATAGTGTATTAGTAATGTTAGCATTTTGATGCTAAGGTCGAGGCTTACGAAAAATCTTTTGATAAAGATTTTGGTTCAGATTAATGATGTTAGCACTCCGGCGCTAACGAAGCGACTCACGAAAAATCTTTTAATAAAGATTTTGGTTCACTGCTTCATTTACTCTTGACATGGCTTTTAAATACTGCTATAATTCAATGTATAAACTTTATATTGAATAGGCAATGACGCCTTCGCATATTATTGCGAAGGCTTTTTCTGTTTATTAAAGACAATGGCGTCTTAAGGGTATTTTGATTACCTTTAGGGCGCATTTTTCTTTGCCATTAAATCAATATAAAGTCTTATATTCATTAGGATTTTCCTAAAATAAAAAACAATACGGGAGGAATTTAACATGAAAAAGCTATTTACCCTTATAATTTCCTATGTTACGGTTATGATGTTTAGCGTATCAACAGTCTTCGCCGAAGCAGTAGATGCTGTTGAACCTGCAAAAATTGACACAGGGGATACCGCTTTTGTGTTAATGAGTGCCGCCCTTGTCCTGCTGATGACACCAGGCTTGGCCTTATTTTACGGCGGTATGGCCAGAAGTAAAAATGTATTAAGCACTATTATGCAAAGTATTTTTATCATTGGTCTTATTTCAGTACAGTGGGTACTGTTCGGCTACTCCCTCGCCTTCGGTCCTGATATTAATCATTTTATCGGTAGTTTAGCCTGGTTTGGCTTAAATGATGTGGGTCAATTACCAAATGCCGACTACGCGGCTACCATTCCTCACTTGGCTTTTATGATCTTCCAAGCCATGTTTGCTGTTATCACACCTGCACTTATTACTGGTTCCTTTGCTGAGCGTATGAGATTTCCAGCTTTTGCAGTATTCATTCTTCTTTGGGCTACTTTCGTTTATGATCCTCTAGCCCACTGGGTATGGGGTATGGATGGCTGGATGCGCAATTTGGGCATATTAGATTTTGCTGGTGGTACTGTTGTTCATATCTCCTCAGGTATTTCGGGTCTAGTCATTGCCTTAATGATTGGCAAACGCAAAGGCTATGGTACGGAAATCATGTTGCCACATAATCTGCCGATGACGGTTATTGGTGCTTCCCTCCTTTGGTTTGGCTGGTTCGGTTTTAATGCTGGCAGCGCATTATCAGCCAATGGTCTTGCCGCTAATGCCTTTGTCGTTACACATATAGCAGCAGCTGCTGCCACAGTATCATGGGTTGTAGGTGAGTGGCTATATCATGGCAAACCAACTTTATTGGGTGCAGCCAGCGGTTGTGTTGCTGGTCTTGTCGCAATTACTCCTGCCTCTGGTTATGTTAGCACATTGCCTGCAGTCGCTATCGGACTCGCTGGCGGCCTCATCTGCTTCTTTGCAGTCAGTAAGCTAAAAGCAAAACTTGGTTATGATGATGCTCTTGATGCATTTGGGGTTCATGGTATTGGCGGTACTTGGGGCGCAATTGCCACTGGGTTATTCGCCTCGAAGGCGGTCAATCCAGCAGGTGATGATGGACTATTCTTCGGAAATTCTGATCTAATCCTAACCCAACTAATTGGAGTTGTTGCCACTATAGCATTTGCGGCCATCATGACATTTATCCTAATAAAACTCATCAGTGTATTTATGCAAGTACGGGCTGATGAAACTGACGAAGAGATCGGTTTGGATATCGCTGAACATGGTGAACGTGGTTATAGCTATCAAGATGTGACTGCTGGTTCTTCCATATCCTTCGCTACATCTTTACAATCTTCATCGAAAGCTGCAACTGCAACCTGGGAAACATCTCAATCTCGTCCTTAAAATTGTTATAAAGGAGGTAATACATTATGAGAAAAATGACTAAAATTGATATCATTACCCGCCCTGGTAAACTAGAAGAACTAAAAGACGCCTTAGCTGACATTGGTGTAACAGGTATGACCGTCAGCCAAGTCTTTGGTTGCGGTTTACAAAAAGGCCATACTGAAGTATATCGTGGCAAAGAATATACTATTAACCTATTGGCTGGCATTAAAATTGAAATTGTAGTGTGCGAAGTACCTGTAGCTACAGTAGTAGATACTGTAAAGAAAATATGCCGCACAGGTAAAATAGGTGATGGGAAAATCTTTATTTATCCTGTGGAAAACGCTGTTAGAATTCGTACTGGAGAAGAAGGGGATATTGCCATAATGGATCCACAAGATCTAAAATCATAATAAGATAATAAATTTAGATATATTGTCAAGACTAGTCACTAAATGGAGGTGATAGTTTTGACAGCAAAAGATGCACAAGACTCAAATTTGTATAAAAAGTCCAAAATAGGTTCAACTTCTCCTAAATCACAAAGTAAACCCAATATCAAAGCTCCATCTACATGACCTCCCCCTAGGCAGTAGTTAACTGCCACAATCCTGAGCAAGCCTGACACTATTAGCTGTCAGGCTTGTTGCTTTTAGGTCATCAAAAACTATAAGTTTCACGAACCGCAAAGGGTTTATAATAATAATCTTTTCTCTGCACCTCTGCGGTTTTAAAAATTCGCCTCTACGTTTTAAAGGATAGGTAACGTTTTTCTTACATACAAAATTACATACAAAATTATTGACGCAATAGCATTACAACAGGTATAATAAGCGGACAAAAAGCTATATAGTAAAAATATACCTATCCACTTTACAAAGACAGGTGATATTATGAATGAAGAACTACTACTAAATTTGCTGGATAAACTATCCAGCATTGACAATCGACTGCAACGTCTGGAAGAATCTACGACAACACAGCTGCAAAAGTTGCATGGAGCAATAGACATCATGGCCGTAGACCAACAAGAAGAGGTAATAACCACCCTGCAGCGCATTGATGCAAAAATGACAGCACTACTAGAAGCACAAAAACTTAATGTTGAAATTCTCAGAGTTTTTTCAGGCGATTTAATCCAACACTAGGCATCAACTGAAAACCACGACCATATTTATGGCCGTGGTTTTTCACGTACTCAAAATTAAATCTGCCTGCTAATGATCCATTTCACGAAAACCTTATAATATTGTTTAAGACAATATCCTAAGGTTTTCTCCCCCGATAGCTCTTCTGATGCATACTATCTCTTCGTACATAAGTATCCTAGAAAGTTTTTATTTAAATAAGAAGTTAGCCGACATTGTAAGATAATGTAACCCCCGCAAAGCAGGAAACGCCACTTTCATTTTTGTCATAAACTCATCTGCCGAAGCAGATTCGGCAATGATTGTTTGCGTTTGTTCTAAATAAGCAATCTTTTTAGTGATGGCACTACCATCTTCTGGTTTGTGATGCGAACTTAATATGACCACGTAACCTTGTGTTTCATAATTCTTCAATTCGGCAATCACATTATCCAACTGCTCCCGGCTAACAATCAGCGAATGTTCATCACTTCCCAACATATGAGTGTATAACACTTTGCTTTGCGGAATCGCAAGATCCATAGAAGGCAAGACACCGTTATGATAGGTCATGTTAAAATTAATGCCTTCAATCGTTACGTTTTTATCTTTCAAGACGATTGCCGGCGCTACAAGACGACCATCTAAGTCGCTACCGCCAAATGATTTAAAGCTATCTAACTGCCCTTTAATGCTATTATTAAGCTCATCTGCGGTAGCTTGGCTAGCATAGATGGGTACGCCAGAAAAAGCTGCTGCCCCGCCATTATGAGCAGAGATAATAATACTTTTCAGGGGTTTGCGCAGTGTTTTGATATAGGCCTTTAGTTCATCCTCACGGCTATGAAACGGAACTGATTCCAGCAAAATTAAATTATTTTTAGTTTCAAATAGAGTAGACACATCGCCCAATGCATCTTGTGTCATATAAGAATGGATTTTTATACCATCGGCTTCTGTCGTTGTAAATCTGGCCGAATCGAAAGATGCAGCTTCTGCATTCACCCCTAAGCAGGATATAGAAAGTGCTGCTCCAGTCAAAATATAGCTGATACGTTTCTTAAGATTTAGATTCATGTTTATTCACATTCTCCTTTATTTA
>Ga0316613_10000406_pt1 | contig 36881 bp, 31 predicted proteins | sample OWC_soil_day10_C_2_FD_207647 | JGI IMG/M metagenome (GOLD analysis project Ga0316613, IMG submission 207647) | Wetland soil microbial communities from Old Woman Creek delta, Ohio, United States - OWC_soil_day10_CT_b | ecosystem: Environmental > Terrestrial > Soil > Wetlands | place: USA: Ohio...
TCTTCGATATCAAACGGAACCGCTCCGTGACTCCGGTGGATGTGGACCTGTCCCGGCCCGAGTCGGGGGGGGACTGCATCGTCGGCAACGAGCCTCCAGAGAACTGGCGGATCGACCCCTTCCGGTACCTGACGCTGGAAGTGAAGTGAAAAAGCCCTGACATCGCTGGGGTTTGGTTCGAAATCCGAAGCGGGGTCGCCGCAAGCCCACACCACGGACACAGGCTGTCCGGGTTTGGGTTGCTGTGCCTGGACATGTCCCAGGTCGAAGGTTGAGAGGAAGGCGTAGAGCGTGTGGCAAGACCAGGAGCCGGATTTGGCCCCTCAGCGGATCCCTTCCTCCAGGCCTGCGTTCAGGGTTCAAATGGGCCGATAGCCCGGAAACGCAAAAGAGGCCTGAAGATCAGGCCTCTTTATTTGGTTGGCGCGAGTGGTCTCGAACCACCGACCCCCACCGTGTCAAGGTGGTGCTCTACCCCTGAGCTACGCGCCATCAGGAAACTCCATGCTACCAGAGTCTCGGCGCTTGTCGAGCCTTAATGCCGGGAAAAGGGCTGTGGAGGGCGATCTGGTATGAATATGGTAGGCTTATTTATTGAATTGCTAATGACTGGGGGCACTGTGAAGACGTCGAATTCCATCCTGGTCACCGGGGGGGCTGGCTTCATCGGAAGCCATACGGTCGTGGAACTCCTCGCCGTCGGCCATCAGGTGGTGGTCATGGATAACTTCATCAATGCCAATCCATCTGTTCTGGAAAGGATGCGTAATCTTGCCGCTAGGGCATTCACGTTTGTCGAGGATGATGTATGTGATCGCACCTCGCTCCGGAAGGTTTTTCAGCAGCACGATATTGAGGCAGTCATCCATTTCGCCGGCCTCAAGGCCGTGGGCGAGTCCACCCGGGTCCCCCTGGACTACTACCGCAATAATTTTTGCGGCACCCTTGGGCTGCTCGAGACCATGAAGGAGTTCGGCTGTCGTGACCTGGTCTTCTCCAGCTCTGCAACGGTCTATGGCGACCCTGCCGAGGTACCGATCCGGGAGGAATTCCCCCTCTCAGCTACCAACCCCTACGGCCGATCCAAGCTGATGGTCGAGGACCTCTGTCGGGATCTGGCCGCCAGCGAGCCCGGATGGCGCATCGCCCTCCTGCGCTACTTCAACCCGGTGGGGGCCCACCCCTCAGGGCTCCTGGGAGAGGAGCCCCAGGGCATCCCCAACAACCTGATGCCATACCTGCTCCAGGTGGCTGCTGGTCGGCGCCCCTTTGTGGAGGTCTTCGGACAGGACTATCCCACCCCCGATGGCACTGGTGTCCGGGACTATCTTCATGTGGTGGATCTCGCCAAGGGGCATCTCTCCGCCCTGAATGCGCTTCCAGGATTGCAAGGTGCAGTGCCTATCAATCTTGGAACCGGTAGGGGTTATTCGGTCCTGGACATGATTCAGGCCCTGGAGCGCACCATCGGTCGTTCCATCCCTTGGCGCTTTGGGGCCAGGCGCCCGGGCGATATCGCCCAATGCTATGCCGATCCCACCCGGGCCCAGGAACTCCTGGGCTGGCGGGCGGTCCTGGACCTGGACTGCATGTGCCGGGATGGCTGGGGCTGGCAGCAGCGCGGGGCGGCTTCCGGAGCCTGAAGCGCCTGTTCCGTAAGCACGGCAATGCCCCCAGTTGATTCAGGCCACCACACTGGCGGTTTGCTTTATTTGGGCGGATGCGGATTGAATGAATGATGAACCGAGGCTCGCCTGATTGGGTGAAGCAGATAAGGAATCTTTGTGATGCCCGCTGTAATCCGTAAGACTTGTTTTTTGATGAGTTGTTGTTTGGTTGGCGCTACTGTATTGGCCCAGTCTACCCCCTCCCCTCTGGATGATCTGGTTCAGCTCCCCGCCTTGGCGCTCAAGGATACTCGCCAGGTATTCGCTGCCCCCAGTCGGTGGGATAGTCAGGATTGGGCTATTGCTGGTCTGGGGACAGCCGGCTTCCTTGGAGCCGCCTTTCTTGTTGATTCCAGATTAGATAGGAGGACGCGGGAGCATCCCGGCGATTCCCTCAAAGGCCTGGAGCCCCTTGGCGGAGCGGGAAGTCTTCTGATTGTCGGTGGTGCCTATCTGGGGGGCAGTGTTTTTGGCCAAGATGCGTTGAAATCCTACGGCACCGATGCCGGGTTATCCATGGTCGTTGCCGAACTGGGGATCGTCCTGCCCCTCAAATACCTCACCGGACGCAGCAGGCCCAAAGCGAATCAGGGCAGTGGCCATTTCAGCCCCTTTGGCGGAGATGTCTCGTTCCCTTCTACCCACACCACTCAGGCCTTCATCCTGGCCTCCGTTCTCAGCGAGCACACAGATAATCCCTGGGTCAGCGCAGGTGCCTATGGTGTGGCATCCCTGGTTGGCCTCTCCCGGATCCAACAGCGCGAGCATTTCTTCTCTGATGTCCTAGCTGGCGCAGCCATTGGAACCTTCGTCGGTCGTACGGTCACGGCCTACAATCGTACCCTGCGCTCCAAAGGAACCCTGGCCAACCTGGACCTGTCCTTTACGCCCGTCCTGGCGCCTGGGTATCAGGGGGGTATGGTCCACCTGCGCTTCTGATCAGCGCCACAAAGAAACGAGGAAGGCGGCGAAGGAGGCCAGGGCGACAAGGGTGACGAGCAATACCGCGCCCGCAGCGCAGTCCTTGGCGGCCTTTACGGTGGGGTGGATTTCGGGATGCAATAGGTCCAATGCATGTTCGAGCGCCGTGTTGAGGAACTCGGCCCCAAGGACCATACCCGCATTGGACAGAAGGATGGCCCACCACAGGGGGGCGGGACGCAGCCAGACGAGCAATAGCACGAGGCCGAGCGTTGCACCCAAGTGGGTGCGAATACTGGACTCGTGCCGGGCTCCGTAAGTGATGCCCCGGAGGCTGAACCCCAGCCGCTCGATGAAGGAGCGATTCTTGAGGGAGGGGGACATGACTGACTACTCTACCGTTACGCTCTTGGCCAGGTTCCGGGGCTGATCCACATCGCACCCCCGCAGGACGGCAATGTGGTAGGCCAGCAGTTGCAGCGGGACAGAGTAGAGGATGGGCGCCAGCCAGGGATGGACCTCGGGCATTTCCAGAGTGTCTTCGGCAATGCCCGACAATCCCGTATCTCCCTCGGTCACCAGGGCCAGGATCCGTCCCTCACGGGCCGCAGCCTCCTGGAGGTTCGATAGGGTCTTCTCCCGGTGCTCGTCCTTGGGCATGATCGCCACGATGGGCAAGTGCTGGTCGATGAGGGCGATGGGGCCGTGCTTCATCTCCCCGGCGGGGTAGCCCTCGGCGTGGATATAGCTGATTTCCTTTAGTTTGAGTGCGCCTTCCAGGGCGATGGGGTAGAGCGGTCCCCGGGCCAGGTAGAGGAAATCCTTGGCCTCCTGCCAGCGATGGGCCCACTTGATCAGCGTCTTCTCCTGGTTCACAGCTCGCTCTATTACCGCCGGCAGCTCCCGGAGGCCCTGGAGCAGCTCAGCCCGCAGGGCCGGGTCCAGGGTGCCCCTGGCGTCGCCCAGGCGGATGGCCAGGAGGAGCAGGACGGCGAGCTGGGTGGTGAAGGCCTTGGTGGAGGCCACCCCGATTTCCGGTCCCGCGTGGGTCAGGAGGACGGCCTCGGCGGTGCGGGTCGCGGTGGAACCCTGGACGTTGCAGATGGCCAGGGTGCGGGCCCCACGGCTCGCTGCTTCCTTCAGGGCTGCAAGGGTGTCCGCGGTCTCGCCGCTCTGGGTGATGCCGATGGCCAGGGTGCCGGGCTCCACCACGGGCTCCCGATAGCGGTACTCGCTGCCGTAATCGACTTCGGTGCTCAGGCGGGCGATGTGCTCGATGTAGAACTGGCCCACCAGCCCGGCATGACGGCTGGTGCCGCAGGCCAGGATCACGATCCGCTTGAATCCCCGCAATTCCTCATCGGAGTAGGGCAGTTCCAGGGGCAGGGTCTCGCCATCGATGGGCAGACGGTTGAGCAGGGTGTTGGAAATGGCCAGGGGTTGCTCGAAGATCTCCTTCTGCATGAAGTGCTTGAAGCGGCCCTTCTCTGCGCTGACGGGATCGAAGGGGATGGTGTGGATCTCCCGTGCCACTTCGCTCCCATCCTGGCGGAAGATCTTCACTCCCTCGGCCCTAAGCTCGGCCAAGTCCCCATCCTCCAGGTAGATCACCCGGCGCGTGTGCTTTAGGAGGGGGACGACATCCGAAGCAAGGAAGTTCTCCCCCTCGCCGATGCCAATGATCAGGGGGGGGCCGCTGCGGCCCACCAGGATGCGGCTCGGATCGTCGGCGTGAAGGCAGGCCAGGGCGTAGATCCCGCGGACCCGTCCCAGGGCTTCCCGGAAGGCCGTGGCGAAGTCCCGTCCTTCGTTCATGAGGTGCGAGACCAGCACCGGGAAGCACTCGGTGTCTGTCTCCGTGACGAAGGTATGGCCCGTCAGGGCCAGCTCCGCGCGCAGCTCCAGATAGTTCTCGAAAATCCCGTTGTGGACCGCCACGACCTTGCCGTCGGCGCTGCGATGGGGATGGGCGTTCTCCTCCGTGGGCCGGCCGTGGGTGGCCCACCGGGTATGACCGATACCCACGGAGGTGGGGTCCGAAAAGTCCAGGCGGGACTGGAGGTTCACCAGCTTCCCGGAGGCCCTGGTGATGCGGAAGCTGCCATCTCCCGGCGCCAACGCAATCCCCGCGCTGTCATAGCCTCGGTATTCAAGGCTGCGCAGTCCATCCACCAGGATCGAGGACGCACCTTGATGGCCGATGTAACCTACGATTCCGCACATGGGATCTCCGATTCGAATATAACTGGGCCATGGAGGCCAGGGCTAGTATGGGTTGGGTTCCGGCTGGGGTGAATGGGGTGGAATATACCGCAGGAGTGGCCCAGCGTCGTGTTCGCGTCGGCGATTGGATCATGATGTGATCGGTGGCGATCCCAAAGTGCTCTTGCCAGAGGGGCATGTGGGGGGCAGACTTGCAGTCTGATGTGAAATCCTGATGGACCTCTTGCGCTACCGAGGACAGTGATGGTTATTGGCGAAAATACGGCAGTGCGTGCTGTGGCTGTTCTGTTTTTTTCGGTCTTTCTGGCTTTGCTGCTGGTCTGGGTTGCCCCAAAGCTGGGTCTGGTGGATCTCCCCCATGGTCGGAAGCGGCACGCGAGACCCACACCTCTCGTAGGGGGGCTTGTCTTCTGGTCGGTGCTTTCGGTTCTTGGAGCGTTGGGAGCCGTGGACCTGGGCCTCAATGCTTGGGACTGGGTGGCCCTTCATGTCATGGGTTTGGTCGGGCTTCTGGATGACATCTTCGCTCTTCGGGCGCGCACCAAGATGTTGGTGGGGCTTCTGGTAGCCCTCCTCTTGGCGCTTGTGCACGGGAAGGCGCTACTGGCTTTGGGCGGTAGCTACCATCTCCTGGGCATGGTGCTTCCCAATGTTGCCTATGTCACGTTCCCGCTGCTCTTCCTCTGGCTCTGGTTCCTGCCTCAGGCCATCAACCTTATGGACGGGATCAACGGCTTGGTGGTTGGTTTCAGTCTGATCTGCCTGTGGCTTCTGGGGGCACCTTGGCTCCTGCTGCTTCCTCTGGGTGTGATTCTGCTTTTCAACTACCCGAAGGCACGGCTATTCCTGGGTGATTGCGGGGCTCTGCTTCTGGGCACCCTTCTGGCCATTCTCGCGATCAAGGGGCGATTGCCTCACAATCCGGACGGGATCTTCATCCTCTTCATCTATCCCATGGTGGATGTTTCCCTCGTTGTGATCTCCCGCCTCCGTCGGCGGCAGCCCCTGGGCATGGGGGATCGGAGCCATTTGCACCATCGCGTGACCGATCTCGTGAGTCGGGTCCCATGGCTGGCTACCCCTTTGATCCTGCTCATGGCTCTCGGTTTGAGGATTTTCGTGGAGCTTGGGGTGGGGGCTTCGAGTCTGCGCGCCTTCGGCCCCCTGCTTTTTCTCGTATTCACGGGACTGATTCTGCTCGGAAGGTCTTTGTTTACCAAAGATATGCTTGGGAACACGTTGGGTTCACCTCAGGGGGGGGGGGCCTCCTGAACGCGTTCCCATGATAAGTTCGGGGTAGATTTCTCCCGGAATTCCAAAGAGTCACATTTGGCTGAAAGCGATGTCGTGTACATCCTGGCCTACTCATTTCAAGAGGGCGTTTTGAAGATACTTATTACTGGAGGCGCTGGGTTCATCGGCAGCAATCTTGCGGAATCCCTCCTCCTTAAGGGGCACTCGGTTCGAGTGCTGGACAACTTCTCCACTGGAGACCGGCGGAATCTGGAGGGACTTTCTGGGGATCTGGAGATCCTGGAGGGTGATATCACTCGCGCTGAGGATTGCGCCCGCGCCTGTGACGGCGTGGATGCGGTCTCCCATCAGGCGGCCCTCGGCTCCGTTCCCCGCTCCATCCGGGAGCCCGAACTCTATTCTTTGAACAACGTCCATGGGTTCGTCACCCTCTGCAACCAGGCGCGGTTGGCTGGGATCCGGCGTATCGTCTATGCCTCCTCCTCCTCGGTCTATGGGGATCTCACGGTCAGTCCCAAGGCCGAGACTATGCGAGGGCGTCCACTGTCGCCCTATGCAGCCAGCAAGCAGGGGAACGAGGACTTCGCCGAGGCCTTCCACCAGGCCTATGGGTTGACCATGGTGGGATTCCGCTATTTCAATGTCTTCGGTCCCCGTCAGAACCCTCTTGGGGCCTATGCGGCCGTCATTCCACTCTTCGTCTCGAAACTGCTAGCGGGTGAGTCTCCCGTTATCTATGGGGATGGAGAACAGAGCCGGGACTTTACCTACGTCGGGAATGTGGTCCAGGCCAACGAACGGGCACTGCTCGGAGATCTCCAGGCCGGGGCCCACATCGTGAACGTGGCCTGTGGAGCCAGCACCAGCGTCAACGATCTCTTCAAGGGCATCGCCACGGCGCTGGGATCCGGCCTTTCTCCGGTCCATCTGGCGGAGCGGTTGGGGGACATCCGCCATTCCCTGGCGGATACCACCCATGCCCAGCGTCTACTTGGCTATGCCGACTGGGTGTCGATTGAAGAAGGCCTTGCCTCGACAGTGGCTTGGTATCAGCAGCATAAGGAGCGTCTTGCATGAATCCAGTGATTGGCATCATCGGCCTCGGCTACGTGGGGCTGCCCATGGCCGTGGAGTTCGGGAAGAAATTCAAGGTTGTCGGTTTCGATATCAATGCAGCCCGGGTTGCGGAGTTGAATCGTGGGGTTGATCGCACCCTGGAGGTTGAGCCCGAACTTCTGGCCCAGGCTAAGGGGCTGACTTGTGCCAGTGACCCTGAATCCCTTCGGGACTGCCAGGTCTACATCGTCACCGTGCCCACCCCCATCGACCACTACAACCGCCCCGACCTCACCCCATTGCTGAAGGCCAGCGAAACCCTTGGCCGGGTGCTCAAGAAGGGCGATGTGGTCATCTATGAATCCACGGTGTATCCCGGTTGTACGGAGGAGGACTGCGTTCCTATCCTGGAGCGGGTGAGCGGACTCCGCTTCAACCAGGACTTTTTCTGCGGCTACAGCCCCGAGCGGATCAATCCCGGGGACAAGGAACACACGGTGACCAAGATCAGGAAGGTCACCTCCGGCTCTACCCCTGAGATTGCGGACTTCGTGGATAAGCTTTACCGGGAAATCATCACCGCAGGCACTCACAAGGCCAGCAGCATCAAGGTTGCAGAAGCCGCCAAGATCATCGAGAACAGCCAGCGCGACATCAATATCGCCTTTGTCAACGAGCTTGCCCTCATCTTCGACCGGATGGGCATCGACACGCTGGAGGTCCTGGAGGCCGCCGGTACCAAGTGGAATTTCCTGCCCTTCCGTCCGGGGTTCGTCGGCGGGCATTGCATTGGGGTGGACCCCTTCTATCTGACTCACAAGGCCGAGAGCCTTGGATACCACCCTGATGTCATCCTGGCCGGGCGCCGCATCAACGACAACATGCCCATTTTTGCCGCCAACAAGCTGATCAAATTGATGATCAAACAGGGGCACCGCATCGAAGGTTCCCGTGTCCTGGTACTGGGCATCACCTTCAAGGAGAACTGCCCCGACGTGCGGAACTCCAAGGCGGCCGATCTGGTTCGGGAACTCCAGGATTTCGGGTGCCAGGTCACCCTGGTGGATCCCTGGGCTGATCCTGAAGAGGTGAAGCGGGAATACGGCATCGAGTCCACCAAGGAACTGCCCAAGGAAGGCCCGACCTTCGAAGCTGTTGTCGTGGCTGTGGCCCATGGAGCCTTCAGGGAGCTTTCCATGGACGCGTTCGCGGTTCCGGGCTCCGTGATCTTCGATATCAAAGGGCTGCTCCCCAAGGCTGACAGCATCCACCGGCTTTGAGTTCGGCCATGGGGCAACCTCGTCTTCTCTTCGTGGTGAACGTGGACTGGTTCTTCCTGTCCCACCGGTTGCCCATCGCCTTGGCCGCCCAGCGGGCTGGATATGAGGTTCACCTGGCCACCGCCCTGACCGGGCGGGAAGCCGAACTGAAGAGCCACGGTATCGTGGTGCATCCCCTGGAGATGAGTCGGAGCGGTACCAACCCCCTGGCCGAGCTGGCGACCCTTTTCCGCCTCTTTCGGATTATCAGGCGGGCGCGTCCCCACCTGCTGCACACCGTGACCATCAAGCCTGTCCTGTACGGTGGACTCCTGGCCAGAATCCTGCGGATTCCCAACTTGGCCGCCATTTCTGGCCTGGGATACCTGTTCACCGGGAGGACTTCGCTGCTTCGCGGCTTGGCCACACGTCTTTATCGCCTGGTTCTGGGGCACACCCGGAGTTGGGTGGTGGTCCAGAATGTCGAGGACCGGAAGATCGTAGCGCACAGCTTCGGTGTTCCGCAAAGGCGGATCCACCTCATCGATGGCTCGGGCGTGGACCTTCAGGCCTATCCCACGAGTCCTGAGCCGGAGGGGCCCCCTGTCGTGACCATGGCGGCGCGTCTGCTCCGGGACAAGGGGGTCATGGAGTTCTGTGCCGCGGCGGCTCTGGTCCGCCAGTCCCATCCTGAGGCCAAGTTCCTGCTCGCCGGGGACCTGGACCCCGGTAATCCGGCTTCCCTGGTCCAGGCCGACCTGGATGCCCTCGCCAGGGAAGGGCACGTCCAGTCCATCGGACACTGCCACGACATCCCCGGACTCTTCAGTCGCTCACATCTGGTGGTCCTGCCTTCCTATCGGGAAGGCCTGCCCAAGGTTCTTGTCGAGGCTGCCGCCTGTGGCAGGCCGGTCGTGACAACCGATGTGCCGGGTTGCCGGGATGCGGTATTGCCAGGTGAGACGGCCTGCCTGGTGCCTGCCAGGGAAGTTGCTGGCCTGGTTCAGGCCATTATCGGGCTGTTGGATTCTCCGGACCGGAGGCGGAAGATGGGAGAGAGGGGGCGGCGACTGGTGGAGGAGCGCTTCGATATCCGAATTGTGGTCCGGCAACATTTGGAGCTCTATGACCTCATGGCGGCTGGCAAGTCCGCGGAATGCGAGTTGACGGCGCAATGATCACCTTCCTCAGAGAAAAATCCCCCAGGTTGGATGGAGTGCTGGCATGGACCCGGAGGTCCACTAGTGGGCGGATCTTCCGCGCCATGCTGACGGTGGGGTTCTTTTCGATCTTCGTGAATATCGCGAACTTCGCCAAGGATGTTGTTGTCGCCAACAGCCTCGGACGGGGAGACCAGCTGGATGCATTCCTGGTCGCACTGGCGCTGCCGACCTTCTTTGTCGGCTTGATCGGCAGTGCGTTCAATGTCGCGTTCATCCCAACCTATATCCGTGTGCGGGAGCGGGACGGCCGGGGCGCTGCCCAGCGCCTGTTGTCCAGTGCGCTCTTTGTCAGTGTGGCTGCCTTGGCGCTCTTTGGGACCATCCTGATCCTGATCGGTCCCTTGATTTTGCCGCTGCTGGGGTCGGGATTCGGGGCCTCCAAGCTGGCTCTGACCCGGCATCTCTTCACGATCCTTTCTCCGATCCTGGTGCTGAGTGCCGTCTTCTCGATCTGGTCCGCTGTGCTCGAGGCTGGGGAGCGCTTCGCGCTGGTGGCCTTGGTGCCGGTTCTTCGGCCACTCGCGGTCATCCTGTTTCTGCTGTTAGGGTTTCGTTACCTGGGGGTTAGGGCGCTGGCTCTGGGGACATCCGTTGGCTTTGCCCTGGCTTTGCTGCCGATCGGCATTGCCCTCCGGGCGAGGGGGATCCACCTTCTTCCCCGATGGCATGGCCTGGATGAGGATCTGCGGCAAGTCATCAAGCAATACCTGCCAATGATCGCAGCCGTATTCATGATGAGCAGCACGACCCTCGTCGACCAGGCCATGGCTGGGATGCTGGGTTCCGGAAGCGTCGCCACCCTGAACTACGCCAACAAGCTGGTCTCACTGATTCTGACTCTTGGAGGAACTGCCCTAGGGACGGCTGTGCTGCCCCAGTTCTCCCGTTTGGTTGCCGAAGGACAGTGGGCTGAGATCCGCCATGTCAGGAAGGTGTACACGATCGTTATTCTGGTTGCATCCTTTCTGGTCGTGGTTGGCATGGTGCTGTTGTCTGAGCCACTGGTCCGCCTCTTTTTCCAGAGGGGGGCCTTCATGCACTCAGATACGGTTATTGTTGCCAAGGTTCAGATCGCCTACTGTTTCCAGATTCCTGTGTATATCTTGTCTCTTATGAATGTTAGGCTAATTAGTGCCCTGCGTGCGAATCGATTTATAATGGTAATATCGGGCTGTAATGTGATTGTCAACGTGGTTTTTGATTATATTTTTATGAAGATGTTCGGGGTTTTCGGGATCGCTCTTTCGACAACTGTCGTTTATTCCTTCGGCTTGAGTCTTTCAACTATCTTTATCTTAAGGACCATCAAGGCAAAGGAGGGGGCCCAGTGTGCGTAACACACCTAGGGGGCACCGAGTCGGCTTTGCGAGCTGGTTTTGTGCCGTGTGGGGGTGTTGCAGGGCATGGGTGTTCTCGTATTGGGGCGAATGCTGTGATGTACGGCAGCATGATATGCCACATACCGCTCGACCTAGCGAGGGGTATCACCCGACACAATTGCGTCAGGTCATTTCCTTATGGATAACTTGCTATCTTCATTGGGCCTTTAGATCGTAAATTCATGTGTTGCGGTCTCTGTGTTGAATTTGGATTGGTGGTTTGAGTCAGGCATGGATTCGTGGGCAAATTGTTTTCTAGGCGGGCGGATATGGCGTCGATTGTAAAAAATAGGGATTTGAATTATGACTTTCTAAGGTTTGTTGGTGTCTCTTGCGTTATCTTGGCGCACGTTAATGCCAGCCAACTGATTTTTCAGCTCCGCAATTTTGATGTCCCACTTATGGTAATGTTGGGGGGGATGTCATTTGTCAATTTCTCGTCGATTCATTACCGAGCATATGGCGAATATTTGGTTGGTCGGTTTCTTCGACTGATTCTGCCCACTTGGATTTTCCTTGTTATATTTTATGTTTTATATTTTCTTGCCTCAAAGTCATTGCCGCGTGATTTGAATGTTGTAAGGCTATTGCTGCTTGTTGAAGCGCCAGGTGTTGGCGTTTGGGTTGTGCGTGTGTTTTTCTTGATGGCTATCATTGCTCCATGTCTGCATTGGGTCAATAAGGGTATTAATAGGTATAGTGTCTTTCTACTCTCAATGGTTGGCATGTGGTGTGTATATGAGGTCATATTTTACATTTTTAAGCTATTCCCCTTGCCCTTTTTAGGTAAGGCCTTAGATATGCTGTTCTTCCAGTATCTTGCCTATGGCTGGATATTTTTACTTGGCATGCAAGTCTTAAAGATGCCAAGGCGCAAACTTCTTCTGACTTTCACTATTTGTTTGGCTATATTTTTGGCTATAGCGCTGTATTTTGTTGCTGTCGGAGATGGGTTTACGGCGACGCAAAACTTTAAAAATCCACCTAGATTGTATTATGTTTCATATGCTTGCTCTGTTTCACTGCTGTTGATTTATCTGTGTTGGTATACCTCTGTTTTTGAGGCGATTAAGAAGAATGCCGTGCTTGGATTCATCGGAGGCTTTACGCTCTGGATATATTTATGGCATTGGTTTTTTTTGAAGGTTGCTGAAATCATTTTGGCTAGATCCAATTATATAGTCCGATATTTGTTTGTCTATGCTGGTGCGGTCTTGATCTCGTACGCCCAAATGAAATTGGTCCATTGGGTAGGGGTTCGGTTTGCGCGGGACGATAAGAAGATTGCACTTCTTCGTACTGTGTTTTTGGGGTAAATGCTCATGCGTGGATTGTGTCAATTTGGCCTTTGGCCCCAGGTTGGGGTTGCCCTAGGGGTCGGGTCCAGAGTTCGGTCAAGTGTGCTGTTGGCCACCAATGCGGGCCTCCCAAAAAGCAGGGCGGCATTCTGGCAGGGGGTACGTTGTCTGTGAATCGAATGTGTCGTCTTAAAGGCGAAGCGGGAATGCCTTCGGCGTATATGCCGCATATTGATGGTATTCGCGCTCTTGCGGTGATACCGGTTGTGCTGTATCACCTTTGGGCTCCCCTCTGTCCTGGTGGATTTGCCGGGGTGGATGTGTTTTTTGTGATTTCAGGATTCCTGATTACTGGCGGCATCCTCCGGCAGCTTGACGATGGATGCTTCACCTTTAGAGAGTTTTATCATCGCCGCATTAAGCGGATTCTTCCGGCCTACTTTGCGATGATTGTCGCTGTTTTTATAGCTGGGTGTGTCCTGTACTACAGTATTCCTCTGAGGGAACTGGGCGACACCATGGTTATGGGAACCCTTTTCTCCGCTAATCTGCATTTCTATGGATTGGCTGGCGACTACTTTGCAGAATCTATTCATGCGAATCCCCTGCTTCATCTTTGGTCTTTGGGGGTGGAAGAGCAATTCTATATATTCATGCCTTTGATCTGTCTGGCGCTCTGGAAGTGGGCACGCCGAGGGCTTTTTGTTGTGTTGGCGTGTTTGGCTGGAATATCCCTCATGATGGCCTGTGCTTTAGTGTTTAATGGCAACGTTAAAGCCGCTTTCTATCTTCTCCCTTTCCGGGCATGGGAAATCCTGGCCGGTTCACTTGTGGCGATCATGGTGCGGCGGGGGTTCAATGCGCGCCGCCTTCTCGAGGAAGGGTCAGGTGGGCGTATTTGGTTTAGTTGGTTGGGTTTGTTCTGCGTTCTTGTTCCCTATGTGGTGTTGACTAGTTCATCGCCTTTTCCAGGTATTGCAGCCGTTCTCTCGGTTCTAGGGGCTTCCTGTCTCATTGTCTTTGGGGCTGATGGCAAACTTGGTCGGCTGTTGGGGAGTGCACCTTTTGTCTTTGTGGGAAAAATTTCCTATTCGCTCTATCTGTGGCATTGGCCAGTGATGGTGTATTGGAATTATGTAAGGGAGGGACAACTCGGGGGCTTTGATTATGTGGGTATGCTTATCCTCTCTTCGCTGCTTGGTTATGCTTCCTGGCGCTTGATTGAAGTCCCGACTCGCCTTTCGGTTGCCTGGGGTTGGAAGCGTAGTTATCGGTTTGCTGCGTCCGGGATTGTGGGGTTGACGGTTGTTGGGCTTGCTTGTGCCTTTGGAAGGGGCTGGCCGGGTTTCCTGCACGCTGAAGCCAATTGCCTTGTTCCAACGGTGAATGACCGGCCGGGTTTCTTTGAACGAAAGGCGCTTTTGGTTGCAAAGCAACTTGGTGTTCATCCCTGGTTCAACAATGAAGCCTGGCTCTTTGCTTACGGTGGAGATGGCGCCTATAGGGTCGGGAGACCTGGGAGAACGGATGTCCTCCTGGTTGGTGATAGCCGTGCTGGTTCGTTGCGATTCGGTATGGATTGTCTGTTGCGTGACCAAGGACTGGGTGGAATCGGATTGTCGGCCTCCGCTACCTATGTATTTGTCCCAGGTTCTGAGGCATACCAAGAGGTCAGATACATGCTCGACACTTATCCAGAGATTTCGTGCGTTGTTCTGGCGCACCTCTGGGCCACCCCCAGTCATCGTAAAACACGACGGATACATTCGTTTGGAGATGTGGCGCCTTCACTGGAAATCTTCCTGGAGGAACTCGCATCTCGGGGTAAGAAGGTGTTTCTGCTTGGGGATTATCCGGTATTCAAAGAAAGCATCGGTGAATCTCTTGCGAAGCAAGTGGTTCTTGGGAATCGTTCGGCTCCCGGGGATGCGAATGCTTCTTTCGGGGTACCTTTGACGGCTCTGGATTGTGTCCAGGATGCAGTAGATAGTCAATTGATGGAAATCGCCTTGCGGAAGGGGGCGACCTTCATTCCGCTCCGCGAATCCTTCCTGAATGGATCCATGGTGGAGCCCTTTTGTCGATTGGGAAGCTCGGTAACCCCACGTTACCGGGATTGGGGGCACCTCACGCCTGAAGGGTCCATTGAGATTGCCTGTCAGTGGGTGCCACAGGTTCTGCCAAATGTGCCGCGGGTGAGTCGTCCTGAGGATTTGGTCCCCATGAATCCGTGGTTCTGGCGGCAGCATGGCCCTGTCTTGAAGCTGCACAGAAGGCTTTAGAAGCCCTCCTTGCCCGCGATTGGAAGTTTCGCCACCATCCAATATGGCTGAAATCTCAGCAAAGGGTTTCGCAAAGCTGATTCATCATACCCATGAGCCTTTTGGGTCAAGTCACCGCTGTATGCGCATCCTTGTCGGAAAGACTCGATTAACCGGGACTCTGCTGATTAGGTTGTGCTTTGGGTGGGGGGGTGGGCTTCAAGCCAGGCTTGAAACATCAGTGCGTTCCACAGCTGGTACTGCCAGTTGTGCTTTCCGGAGAGATGTTCGCTCCACTTTTGACGGATCGTGGCTGGGTTAAGGTAGCCATCGGCTATGAGTCGAGGCTCGGAGAGTAGGGCTTCTGCCCAATCCTTGAGGGGGCCTCTTAACCATTCGGCAATAGGGACTCCGAACCCCATCTTGGGGCGTTCCACAAGGTCTTTGGGGACATACTGATAGAGCAGTTGTCGGAGTAGCCATTTGCCCTGCTGATTGTGAATCTTCATCCCTTGGGGAAGCCGCCAGGCAAATTCCACAATGCGGTGGTCCAGGAGTGGAACTCTGGATTCCATGGAGACGCCCATCGTTGCACGGTCAACCTTGGTTAGGATGTCGTCTGGGAGGTAGGTAATAGTATCTATGTACATCATTCTTTGGGCTGAATCTCCGCACATTAGCCAAGTTTCGGGGGCCTCTGATTGGTTTTGTGTGCCCTGCCTGTTTAGAATGAGTTCATCTGAGTGTTGCCAGAGGGACATGAATTCTAAATATAGATCTTCTGGGGTTGAGGAACACAGCATATTTCCAAACTTGTGAATTTTGTTGCCGACCCCATCAAATCTGTGATTGAAAACTTCAAAAAGATCACACAATGAAGTCCAACCACTCGGGGGGATTGCTTGCATGGCTTTGGCGGCAATGCGTCTGAGGGAGATGGGCCACGGACTTATTCTGTTCCAGTAATGACTTCCAATTGTATATCGTTTATATCCGCCAAAAAGCTCATCGCCGCCATCTCCAGATAGACTGACGGTAACTTGTTGTCGGGCCAAGTGGCTGACTAGAAATGTGGGAATCTGTGACGAGTCTGCAAATGGTTCATCAAATAGGTATGGCAATTGGGGGATGACATCTATGGCTTGGCGTGGTGTTACATAGAGTTCTGAATGATCTGTTCCCAGGTGATTTGCGACTGCTCTGGCGTGTTTGGCTTCGTTAAATTTATCTTCATGGAATCCAATAGTAAATGTCTTGATGGGACGTGAGGATAGATTTTGCATAATTGCTGTAATGATTGATGAATCAATTCCTCCAGAGAGGAATGCCCCTAGTGGAACATCTGCAACCATCTGTCCGGTAACGCTTTGTTGAATTAGTTTTTCTAGTTCCTGGACGGCTTCTTTTTCACTGCCAACGAAAGGCTGGGACAATCCCACTTCTGCGGCCTGTCTGATTGACCAGTAGGGGGTGATGGAACCGGTGTTTCCAACTGTTGAATTCTCGCTGAAGGAAGTGATGCACCCTGGTTGCAACTTCCAGATACCTTGGTAAATGCTTCTGGGTGCCGGAACACAACAGCGGCGCATAAATTGATCTAGTGCAACTCTGTCTATTGCCGCATCAAAATTTGGATAGGCTTGTATGGCCTTCAATTCTGAAGCAAAAAGCAGAGTTCCCCCGTGCCATCCATAGTAGAGTGGTTTTTCTCCCAGCCGGTCTCTGACTAGGCTTAGGGTTCGACTCTGCCGATCCCATAAGGCGAAGGCGAACATGCCAACAGCGCGATGCAGGGCGGCCTCTATGCCCCATGTTTCGATGCAAGCCAGGAGTGTTTCAGTGTCGGAATGCCCGCGCCAGGGGTGATTCGGTGCCAGGCGGGATCTCATTTCTAGGTGATTGTATATCTCGCCGTTGAAGGTCAATACAAATCTCCCGCTGGGGGATACCATGGGTTGGCAGCCTGCTGGAGAAAGGTCCAGAATTGAGAGACGACTGTGTCCCAGGCCTAGGCCTAGGCTAGGGTCCGTCCAAGTACCCGTATTATCGGGGCCGCGATGGCGCAAAGTGCTTGTCATCAATTGAATGCGACGTTGGAGTTCATCGGCTGAGACGTTTGCTCTCAGGGTTCCAGTGATTCCGCACATGTATCGACCTTGGAATTGTTTATTGATTTTTAAAATCAATCTCGGAAAGGGCGCCTTCGGATTTGTAGCCTGAAGGTGAAATTGTTCTCTCCCAGATTGTCATCATTTTTGTTCAGGTGGTAGTGGTTCCTGTAAAACCTTGCCAAATCTGCATCTCAATGGCTTCTCGTTTATGGCTATTTATTGTGGGACATGGTTGGTGGGCTACATTGGATTGCTGGTTCTAAGCATTCTTCTGGTCATATAGGGAGGTTTTAGGATGCTTTGGTAGAGTTTATGTTCATTTTGACAATGTGTTTTTGATGAAATTCAGTTCCTAGCGGGAGTAATCCGATTATTGGTTGGCATACCATTGGCGTGATGACAGGTGTGGCCAATTTGACCAGCCTTACCCCTATTGATATGGCTAGGTTGTGCACGAGGTAGATTGCATAGGATGCGGAACCGAAACGGAGAAGAATTTTATTGGGTCTGAATTCTGGTGCAGATATCGATGAGGCAACAAAAATTGTGAATCCAAACCCTAGAGTCACAATGAGATGATTAGGCTCTGAATGGAGTGCTTGCCAAATGATCAGCCTTATTCCTTTCGTGAGGCGGGATAGTGCTTTGATTTCATTTGTTTTAATTTTATTGCTGAGTAGATTTATTGCCTTGCCTGCGGTGAATATTGGGATTACAGGCAAAAATGGAGTAATAAGTCCTTGAAATGCCAATGAAGATGATGGAAATCGTCCACATGGATATCACGGAAGCTATCAATTGTTTTAAAATTAAATATATAAATATGTTATCGTAGACAAGGGTCCGTGCGACTTAGAGAGCTGGAGTTTGATTTCTGTGGATAAGCAGGTAGGTTGTGAGCATTTCAGGGGCGCGGCCGCCGAGGCTTAGCTTCGGAAAGTATTAGGTATGCAGAGAAGATCCCGAGGCCAATAGGGAGATATAAGTATAGATTCTGTTGCTCCGGCCCATGCATAGTCGGAGATGTTTCCCCTGGAGTTCGCAATTTGGTGAAACGAATGAAAAATATTAAAATACTAATAGGGTAAAATAGAAGTCATCACCTAGATGGCCATTTTGTAATAGAATAGTGTGAGTTGATTGGCCTAAAAAAGACACAAGCCTGATTTGCATGAAGGAGGATTACCTAAATGGCTGCAATGCCTCTTAGGGCATCTAGCCATTCAATTCTCATGGCGGCATCAGGCATGGTCATGGGCTCTCAACAACGTTTGCCAGTGGATGTATTGCGCTGAAATGGCACAGTAATCGAGGCCAGGCTGGAGATTAGCCTGGGGGCCATAACTTGGAGTGAAAAAGAGGACTCAACCTTCTGGCGTCCCTTGGCTCCCATGCGATGGCGCAACTCGGGATCCCGGGACAGGGCCTGTAGGGCCCGGCTCCACTCCTCCGTGCTGCTGGCCAGGTAGCCGTTGACACCGTGTTCGACGATCTCCGTATTCACACCTACCGGTGAAGCGACCACGGGAAGGCCACAGGCCATATACTGAATCAGTTTAAAACCGCACTTCCCACGTGCCCAGGGCTCATCAGGCAGGGGCATGATGCCGATGTCGAACTGCTTCAGGAAGTCCACTTCCGTGGATTCACTCCAGGGAAGTTCCGTGTGGGGCACCCCCGGGAGCTCCAGAGGACCCGACCCGACCAAGTGGAGCCGAGCATCTTCCTGGGTGCAGACCTCTTTTAGCGATGGAGCTATCTCTAGAAGGTATTTGGCGGTTGAGGGGGATCCGATCCAGCCGATGGTCGGTTGGGGACTTTCTTTAGATCTGGCCCTTCCCAGGGGGTAGCGATCCAGGTCGATTACCGTGGGGAAGATGGCTACCCTCGCAGCTCCGGCCTTGGTGGCAAAGTCGCCCAGATATGCGTTCCCAGCGGTAACCAGCTGGGCATTGCGCATGACTTGAGGGATCTTGCTGCCGAATGCAAGGCGGATCCATCGGCTTCGATGCTGATCGTACTGATGGAAGAGGGCATCGTCATAGTCGACCACGTAGGGTACCCCCAGCCACCGGAGCCAGAACTCCGGCAGGGCAGGGAAGTAGGGCAGGATTTCCTTCTCGATGATGACCAAGTCGTAGGAACTGGCGGAAAGCAGGGCCTTCACCCGGCGGACAAAGGCCTGGAGGACTGCTGAATACGCCCGGCCCCCGGTGCGGTAGCGGTGCTCAAGGTAGGCTTCATCGAAAAGGGGGGATGATATGCAGGTGAAACCGGCCTTTTCCAGGTACGGTAGGTATTGATAGGTGCGGTACCGGCTGCTGGCGCCGCACCGTGAGTGCTTGGTGAGGAAGAGGAGGCGCGCCCCGGTCTCGTTCATGATTTTCTCGAGTCCAATTCCCGATACATCACTCCGTAGGTTCTGGCGCCTTCCTCCAGGGAGAATCGTTTCTGGGCTGCCCGGCGGCAGCGTTCGCGGATTCCCTCGCTCCGGGCGAGGGTCAGCAGTCTGTCAACGGCCTCTGTCATGGCCTCCTCCGTGAAGGAGGCGGTGGAAACGCCGACCATCTCCTCCTCCAGGATGGAGGCCATATCGCCTACGCCGCGGTTTCCCAGGCAGGGGACCCCGCAGCCAAGGAATTCCCCGAGCTTGGTGGGAGCGGAGGCCGTCTTGGAATAGATGGGCTTGATGAAGAATATCCCGGCATCCATAGTCTGCATGGCCTCCGAGACCCTCTGGTGGTTCCCTTCCTCAAGGATGACTGAGGCGGGCTCCACACCCATCTGGGCCATGCGCTCCCGGATGTAGTCGTGCCCACCACGGTTCAGGATATGGAGGCGTGCGCTGGGTTCCCGCTTGCGGAGCAGCTGAAAGCCTCGCAGGGCCTCGTCAAAGAGATACCAGACGCCAACGGAACCCACGTATCCCAGGGTAAAGGGCCGCTCCCCTGTCACGGGGACCGGGCCCGGCCGGAAGAGCTCCAGGTCGGCACAGGTGGTGATATGGACGAAGGCTGGCATGCGATCCTGGAGATAGGGGAAGGTCCGCATTTCGCTGATGGCTGCCTGGGTGAGGGACACCACCCGATCCGCATTCAGCAAGAATCGCTGCTCGAACCACTTGGCGACGCGATAGAGGCGGCAGCCCTTGGGCCAGATGCCGCCATCCACGCGTTCATCGGCCCAGAATCCGCGCATATCGAAGATATACCGGATCCCGAAGAGCTTTTTGAGCCCGAGGGCGATGACCGAGGGCACATAGCTGCGTGCGTGGACGATCCCGGCCCGGTGGCGGAGGACGACCCAGGCGGCGACCAGGAAGCCCTGGGTTATGTCCAGGGCGGTGGCGAGGGCGCTCGGTCGCTTGTGGTACCGGAGGGGAAGCCAGGTGATGCCGGCCTCCCGGATCCGTCCGGCCAGGGCTTGACGCTGGTCGAAGTGCGCCCAGTCCTCCCTTTTCTCAAAACTGATCAGGAAGATTTTCCGGTCCTTGGCCAGTTGTTCCAGGTAGCACAGCACCTGGGATTGGCCCAGGGGTTCCATGATTCCATCATAGCTTAGGTAGACGACTGAGGTATTCATCGGCCCTGCTCCTTGTTCCAGTCCAGCACCAGGACCTCCAGGTACTGCCTGGCAATCTTGTCCAGGGTGAAGTCCTGGGCCCGGGCCTTGAGCCTTTCCGGGTCATGGGGAGTGCTAAGGGCTGCGAGGATGGCATCTCCCAGGGCTTCCGGGTCGCCCGGGGGGACCAGGTGCCCGAATGCCCCATCGGCCAGGATCTCCCGGGGGCCAGAGGGGCAATCCGTGCTGACCACCGGAACGCCTTGTTCAAGTGCCTCCACCAGAACATTGCCGAAGCCTTCCGCGATGGAGCTCAGGACGAAGAGGGATGCCCGGCGGTACCAGGGCGTAGGGTCCAGACGGAAACCTGGCATTAGGACTCGACCAGACAAGTTGAGTTCCTGAACCAGTCTTTCCAGTTGATCACGTTCCTGCCCCTCCCCCAGGATGCACAGTATTGCAGTGGTCTGGTCTGCGATATGTCGGAATGCCTTGATCAACATGGCATGGTTTTTCTCTTGTTTGAGACTTCCTACTGTGAGAATCAGGGGGTGGGGAAGGTTGGCCAATTCCGGCGGACAAGGCCCGACGAAGTCTGTTGGTTTTAATGCTGCCGCGGGGTTATAAATTACCTTGAATTTGTGTTTAGGGATTTTTGATAGAGCTGATAGGGTGTCTGCAACCCCTTCTGAAACAGCTACACGGACGTTCGCCATTGGGTAGGTCATCAAAATAATTGCACCCATGAAGAATGCGTGGATTGGGCCTGGGCCATCATTTTCGTTCGTGATGGTGAGGATGTTGTGGTCGCTGACGACCACCCGGGTTGCCGTGCCGCTCAATCGTGCTGCGAGGATCGCCGCAGAGGTGAGGGGCCACATCGCTGCGAGGAGGACGGTTGGCCGCTGTTCCCGGAGATAGGACCGCAGAGGCCCCACCGTCGAGCGGATCCTTGGCGCATTGAGGTCGAAGACCCGGCAGCCTGCTGGCAGAAGTTCCAGGAGTTCCCCCTCCTTTTTCTGCAACACAAAGTCGACGTTGAATCCTTCGGCGAGCCAGACTCGAGCCAGGTTTACGCGCATTCTCTCTGCACCCCCTCCTTTGAGGTTCGGCAGCAGGATAGCGATTGTTCTCGAACGGGATGTATCGGGGGAGGGCATTGTATACGGGCCTGTAAATGGGAGGTGTGTCTGGGGCGGGCCTCTAGGGGAGCAGGAACGAGCGGTACGGCAGCCACGCGAAGGCGTGGCTGCCGAAATTCAGCCAGACAAAAAGGATCAGTCCGGAATAGATCACCACCCCCAAAGGGGCCACCCGGCGGAGGGGGGACGGGCCCAGGGCCTCCGGGAGGTGGGAGAAGGTGAAGAGCTGCATGGGAATGAGGTAGAGCGCCAGGCGATCGACGGCGGTGGAGGAGGGGGAGAGCAACAGTGCGGCGACGGCACCCAGGGAGGCTATGGACAGGTAGGTCCAGAGGCGACGCTGAACTGGCTTCAGTCCAAAGTCCCTGGCCTTCCAGATAAAAAGGGATGCGGGCACGGCATTCATGGCGATCCGCACCGAGGCGCCCCCGGAAGAATACTGGCTCTCCAGGTAACCGTAACGCAGGGACTCCACGCTGTCGGCCAGGAGGAGGAGGTAGGCCGCGATCCCGATGAAGGCGATCCAAAGGAAGGAGATGATCCAGTTCCTGCTGCTGATGAGCATCGCAACGGGGATCAGGAGTACGGCGCTCTTGTGGAAGGTGGCTGCCACCAGCACCCAGGCCAGGAAACGGATCTTCCGGTCCCGTTGCAGGTCCGGAAGTCCCGCCATGATCAGCCCGATGGCCACGGACTGCCGGGTGTAGCCCATGGCCACGACTATCACCAGGTAGGGGACCGATACCAGGAGGGCGAGCCAAGGGCGGGGTTGAGCCCGGCAGAAACGGATGAGCCCACCTGTGAAGAGGGCTGCGCACACAGCGTTCACGGCCCAGATGTCGAGGTTTGCCCTCGCCACCAGGACATTCAGCATGGCGAAACCCGGATCCGAGGATATCCAGAAGAGGGGGGCCCGCTCGGATCCTGCTCGCAACAGCATCGAGAGGTAGGAAAACCAGTCCCCCCCGACCTCGTACCGAAAGCCGATCGCCAGGATGAGGATCAGGCCAAAACAGCTCAGGGCCAGCGGGTGGAGTCTTCCATAACGGTTCTCCAGCAGGGCGCCCAGGGCCGGGATGGCGAATAGCAGCCAGTACCAGGCCATGCTAGTCCGTCGCGTCCATGGATTCCCTTGGACCCTTAGGGGTGAGGAAACTCCAGATCCTTCTGCGATGGGGCCAGGCCCAGGCGCCAAGGGTGGTTACCAGGAAGGTGAGCAGACAGATCCTGGAGCGGGGGGGGCCGCTCTTCTGGATGGGGAGATTGGCCTGGTCGACCACGTTCAATACCGGCTGGTCGTTCTTCTCATCCATTAGGGCCTGCTCGAGTGACATGGCCAAGCTGCTGGTGAGCTGATTGCGGAGCTGGAGCTCCTGTTCCAACCTCAGGCCCCGGAAGCGGATTTCAGGATCCGCGCAGCTCTGGTAGTTGCGGTTTACGCTCAAGAATGCCCGGAATTCGGCCTCCGCCTTGTTTTTGGCTTGGCGGGCATCCTCCAGGCGCTGGCGCGCAAAGGCCGCCTTGTTGCTGCCCCGGGTCCGGCTCTGGTTGACGACGAAGTCGTTGAGCAGATCCAGGGCGCCTTGGCACACCTGCTGGCTGAGCTCTGGCGATAGGGTGGTCGCCCTCAGGGTGAGAAGCTTACTCTTGAAATCCTGGCTGGCCGAAAAAAGGTCTCGGAACTCCATTAGTCCCTGGTCCAGGTCCCTGGCTTCCAGGTAGGCCATAAGGGTCTGGGTCTTCTTCTCCTCTCGGCCGAATCTCCAAGGACGGATGCTGAAGGTATAGGTGCGCTTCAGGAGTTGTTCCGCCATCCAGCGGCTGTTGAGGATGTCCGGATAGGCATCGTCGGCCGCCGCTTGACTTGGCAAGGCGATACCGAAGTTGGCGGCCAGCTGGCCAAGGCCGCCGGATGAGGTCTGGGATGGCAGCACGTGAGCCACGCTGGTGTAACGGTTGGCGATGAAGAGGGTGATGAGTGCCGTCGCAATTCCGAGAGCCAGCCCCAGGGTCAGGGGCCGCTTGATGGATTGAAAGATCTCTTTGGGCGTCATGCCGCTACCTCTTGATCGCATTGATGAGGATGGCCAAGGGGGTAAGGGCTGACATGTTCTCCTGCCAGGTGGAATCGCGTTTGATGTACTGGGGGATGAGCAGGACATCGCCGGGTTCGACCACGGCCCGCTTTACCCAGGTGTCTTTGATGCGGCCATCGGCCTTGAGAAGGCGGATGTTGCTGGTGTCGGCGTTCCGGGTCGTGCCCCCCGCCAGCTTCAGGAGATCGGATACCGTCATGCCGGGGGTGACCTTGTAATAGGCGAAGGGGGTCGCGATCTCTCCCAGGGCCATGGCGGAGTCGGTTTGGGTGGGGATCAAAATGGCATCGCCATCCTGAAGTTCCACATCCCTATCGGGGTCCTTTTTCAGGGCGGCCTCGAAGTCGATCACCAGCCGACTCGTCGGATCGCTGCTGAGGCCGTGAAGCACCGGGGGGTGGAAGAGTTGGGGGATGTTCGCGGCAGACTTGTCCGTATAGAGCCTCGTTTCATTGAGACGATCCAGGATTTCAGTCAGAGCGAGGGTCTGGTTCTTGATCTCAGGAGTGTTCTTGCCTGTCTCCAGCGAGCGGATGAAGATGCCGGCCTTGGGCATGGCCTGGGGGGTGAGGCCTCCGGCCCGTTCGATGAGTTGGGATAGGGTGAAGTGTTCACTTTCGATCACGTAGGAGCCTGGACGGGCGACTTGGCCCAGGATCCTGACGGCGCGGTGGATCTTGAATTCGGGCTTGGAGTAGATCGTCACCTGATCGTCCGCCTGCAGGAGGGGGTTGGTCGTTTCGTCCGTCAGGCGCAGGGGGCTGGCCTCCTCGCTGGAAAGTAGCTTCTCCAGGTCGAGGCGCCGCACTTCGCTGACCTTGCCCCCATTGGTGCGGGCTAGCTCCGCATAGTAGCGATTGGCCGACTTCTGGGGCACACCCCCCTGGAAGACCAGGTCCGCTACCCGCATCCCGTCGTGGAGATCAAAGATACCGGGGTGGGTGAGGGGGCCGGAGATGGTGACCTTCTTGGGGAGGCGCATGTCCTTCAGCTGGAACAGGGAGATCCTGTCCCGGTCCTCCAGGAGCAGATTGTGCTCGGGATCTCCCGCCATCGCTTTGCCTAGGTGGAAAGAGAAATACTGGGTGGAACCGTTTTCCAGGGTTCGCACTATTTCGCCCCGACCCAGGTAGGTGTCTGGCAACACCTGGCGGTCCCGCTTGAGCATGTCGCCCACCCGCAGCCCCTCGGGGCGGCCGAAGGTTCCCACCACCCTGGCCCAGCCGGCGATGTTTACCGCATGGGTAATGCGGTCTTTCCGGGGAAAGGCCGAGAGGATATCGCCTCGTTTGAGCTCGGTGCGGGAAAATTGAGCCGCAGGTACATCCATGACGGTGGTCAGGCCTTCCGCATCCTGGCGGCGCAGGCTGAGACTGTCCGGATAGGCCTCCGGGAGGAGTCCCCCGGCGAAGCGCAGGGCATCCTGGACGCTCTCGCCCGGGAGCAGCTCGAACTGGAGCTGGGGGTGGGGGGGAGTTGTGGTGGTTTGCGGGGCTGGTGCTGCAGGCTGTTCGCTGTTGGCAGTAGGCTGCAGGGTGCTTGCGGTGGGCTGCAGGGTGCCGGCCGTGGGCTGCAGGGTGCTGGCCGAGGCTTGCAGGGTGTTCATCGCAGGTTGTGGGCTGGAAGTCTGGGATGACGCGGATCCCGCTTTCAAGGATGGCGTATTGGGCTGGACCCCATTGGTCGAGGTGGAGGTCGAGGTGGCAGAGGAATCGGTTTTCTGAGAAAGACCCGAATTCGGCTGGGAAGTCGCTGGGTCCGGGTCGGTTTTCTGGGGCGGGGCGGTTATCCGGGTGAAGGGGCCTTCCAGTAGCACCTGGTTGAAAGCCAGCGGGACAAAGATTGTGTCGCCATTCTGGAAAGAGATATTCATGTTTCCCAGCCCCTCGGCTCGCAAGGGGTAGAGGTCCAGGGTGTGAATGAGCCTGCCGCCCCGCATGACCCGGATCTGGCGGAAGCTGCCAGGGACGGTTGGACCCCCGGCCAGGCTCAGGACATTGACCAGGCTGCTGAGGCTGGGGACGAGGTAGCCCCCGGGCTTGTAGACTTCGCCCAGGACAAAGACCCGTACCTCCCTCAGCTTGAGGACCGTGAGGTCCACATTGGTATTGGAATAGGTTCCTCTTATCAATTCATTAATCTTGGTTTTTGCTTTACCCAGGGGAAGGCCGCCGATCTTGACCGTACCGACCTTCGGCAACGCGATCTGGCCCCGTCCATCCACTTGCAGGGGCAGATCAAAGGTGGCACTTCCAAAGGCGTTGATGTAGATCTGATCCCCGGTGCCCAGGACATAGTCCTCCGAGATGCCCCCCTCGGTGGCGTTGACACTGCGTTGGCGAACCTCGAAGAGGTCGGCCGCAAAGCGGGAAGGACCCTTCTCTCTCGCCTTGAGGTCCCGGATTTCCTGGGCCAGACGCTCATCCTCCGCCTGGGCGAACTGGACTTGAGCGTAATCCTGGCCCGGAGTCGCGGAGGGGGCATGGGGCAGGCTGTCTGTCGGCAAAGTCATGCCGCCGCTTTGTGCGGCGCTCTTCAATTGATTGAGGAGGTTGGCATCCTGGGCGCTCAGCGAGGCGACGAGGAGCCAGGAGACGGGAGTAAGGAAACGGGACATGGGTGACTCGGAAAAGGGAAATGGCAGAGGAGGTGCACTGGGAATGGTCTGTTTTCAGAAGAAGGCTTTCGTGCTGGGGAGGGGCAAACCTGCTTGAGTCCGGTCGCCACTCCGGCGATCAGTTCCCCCGGTTGGGCAAGTACCATTGGACAGTGGTATGAAGGCCCTCTGGAAAGCTTGTTTCAGGCTTCCAGCCCAGCGTGCTCTGAGTCTTGCTCGCATCAATGGCGTAGCGGCGATCGTGGCCCGCCCGGTCCTTGACGAAGGTGAGGAGTTTGCGACTGAGGCCCTCGGGGCGTCCGAGGTGGCGGTCCACCAGATCGCAGAGCAGGTGGAGCAGATCCAGGTTCTTCCACTCGTTGTCGCCGCCGATGCAGTAGGTCTCACCGGGTGTGCCATTGGCCATCACGGTTTCGATGGCGGCGCAGTGGTCTTCCACAAACAGCCAGTCCCGCACGTTCTGGCCGTCGCCATAGACCGGGATGGGCTCGCCCTTCAGCATGCGGCTGATGGCCAGGGGGATGAGCTTTTCGGGATGCTGGCGGGGGCCGTAGTTGTTTGAGCAGTTGGTCGTCAGCGTGGGGAGGCCGTAGGTGTGGTGGTAGGCCCGCACCAGGTGGTCGCTGCCTGCCTTGCTGGCGCTGTAGGGGCTGTTGGGGGCGTAGGGCGTGTCCTCGCAGAACTTGCCGGTGTCGCCCAGGGCTCCATAGACCTCATCGGTGGATACATGGAGGAAGCGTGCCTCCTGGTCCCCGGCCCAGACCTCCCGTGCCGCGTCCAGAAGACTGAAGGTGCCGACCATGTTGGTCTGGATGAAGGCCGCAGGACCGCTGATGCTGTTGTCGACGTGGCTCTCGGCGGCGAAGTGGAACACCTTGCCGATCCGGTGCCTATCCAGGAGGTGAACGACGAGTTCCCGGTTCTGGATATCCCCCTTCACGAGCTCCACGCGCTCCAGCCCGGCGATGTGGACTGGATTGGCTGCATAGGTCAGCTTGTCCAGCACCAGGATCTGGTCCTGGGGATGCTTCGCGTGCCAGCGGTGGACGAAGTTGGAGCCGATGAAGCCGGCGCCGCCCGTGACAAGGATGGTTTCAGTCATGGTCATTCCTTACTTCCCTCAGTGCAGATGACTTCTCTCAGAGCTTCCCGCCAGTCTGGCATGATGTCGGTGCCAAGCTCCATGCGGTGGCTGCGATCAAGGACCGAGTAGGCGGGGCGTTTGGCCGGAGTGGGGTATTCGGCGGTGGGGCAAGCGCTCAGGTCCGCCTGGATGGCCGCCTGTCGGAAGATTTCGGCCGCGAAGCCGTACCAGGTGGTCTCCCCGTGGCAGGTCCCGTGGACCAGGCCTCGCCAGCCTTCTTCGGCGGCCACCCTGAGCTGCCGGGCCAGGGCACGGCAGCTGGTAGGGGTGCCCCGCTGATCGTCCACCACCTTCAGCTTGCGGCCCTGGGCCGCGGCGTTCCGCATGGTGAGGTAGAAGTTCTTGCCCCATGCGTCATAGAGCCAAGCGGTGCGCACGATCAGGTGGTCCCGGGCCCCGGCGGCGTTCTGTTCCCCCAGGAGCTTGGACCTGCCGTAGGCCGAGACGGGATGGGTGGAGTCGCTCTCCCGGTAGGGGCGGGTGGCGGTGCCATCGAAGACGTAGTCCGTGCTGATCTGGATGAGCAGGGCTCCCACCTCGTCCGCAGCCTCGGCCATCCAGGCGACGGCCTCTCCGTTGACTCGCATGGCCAGCGACTCTTCGGCTTCACATCGGTCCACCTGGGTGAATGCGGCAGCGTTGAGCAGCACCTGCGGTCTGGCCCCCAGGATGGCGGCGCGCACCGAATCCCGGCTTCCCAGGTCAAAGGCTTTCTCCTCGGGGCAGATCAACTCGTGCCCTTTCCAGGTCTCCCGGATCGCATGGGCTAGCTGGCCGGCTCCCCCGGCGATGAGGATCCGCATCAGACGGGCATTCGGCGGGACAATTTGTGGGCAATTGTATATTTGGATTGATAAATGTTGGGCATGGCACCACCTGATGTGAGGGGAGAGGCGTTCTACTCCCGGATGCGAACCTGGCGTTCGTCGACAATCCAGAGGTGCTTATCCAAGGGTTCAGTGCGAAGAACGGGAATAATAGATCTGAGAGCCTTTTGGATTGATGCATCAAAGCCAGCCTGTCTCAACAGTGTGGCCGCTTCGAGTGGGAGATTCTCGTCCAGCTTGAATTTCATGCCGTTTCCGGGAGATGGACGATGCGTTCTCTTGCGATTTCGGCGGCATAGGCGAGGGAGGCCAGCAGATCTTCAAGCTTCAGGCTGGGATAGCTTGCCAGGATCTCATTCATGCTCTGGCCTGATGCCAGATTATCAAGGATCACGGCGACAGGAATGCGAGTGCTTTTTATGCACACCTTGCCATGGCAGACTTGGAGATCTGCTGTGAGCCGATCCCGCCACTCGTTCATGTTGACCTCCCATCAGAAAAGCCGATTCTAGCCACTTAGGCAAAGGTTCGCATCAGACGTGCACTCGGCGGGTGCGTTCGTCCTTCACGAAGATGTTCTCGGGATCGGCCTCATGGCGGATCTCGTCCACGGGGGCCTGCTTTCCTTCGCCCGCAAAGAGCTGGTTGGGGGCATTGAAGACCCAGCCGGGCTCTGCGCTGATGCAGCGATAGCAGTGGACCACCCCCTTGGGGACCACGATGGAGCCGGGGTTGTTGAGGCCCATCACGAGTTCCATTCGGTTGAGATAGGTCGGGCTCGCGGGGCGGTTGTCCCAGAGGGTCACCTTGAAGTCGCCGGGCCCCACCCAGGCGAAGAGGTCGGCCTGATCCACATGCTCGTGGGGGCCCCGCAGGACGCCGGGTAGAGTGACGCTGATGTAGGCCATGGCTGGGTGGAATTCCGCCGCGATCTCGTCATGGCGGAAGAGCTCCGCCAGCCATCCCCTTTCGTCCGTGAACTTCCGGATGGGAGAGACAATTACACCGTCGATGTTGCCTTTTCTGATCTCCACGATTGCTCCCTAAAACTGCTTGGAAAAGGGGGAGGGCTCAAGGTGGGCGAGCTCATTGGCGTGGGCCAGGCTCGGGAAGGTGCCCGCATCGGTCCACCAACCCCCAAAGGTGCCGAAAGTCATCTGGCCTCGGTGGATGTAAGCGTTATTGACATCCGTGATTTCCAGCTCGCCGCGACCGGAGGGCTTGATGTTTTTGATGATCGTGAAGACCGTCGAATCATAGAAATAGATGCCGGTCACCGCCAAATCCGACTTGGGGGCGCTGGGCTTCTCCTCGATGGAGCTCACCCGGTCGCCGTCCAGTTCTGCCACGCCGTAGCGCTGCGGGTCGTGGACCGCCTTGAGGAGGATGCGGGCACCCACGCCCTGCCGGTCAAAGGCATCGACCTCGGCCTTCAGGCCGTCCTGGAAGATGTTGTCGCCGAGGATGACGCAGATGCTGCTGTTTCCGGCGAAGTTCTCCGCCAGGCCCAGGGCCTGGGCGATGCCGCCCGCCTCGTCCTGGACCTTATAGGTGAAGCGGCAACCGAAGTCCTTGCCGCTGCCCAACAGGCCAACCACGTCTCCCATGTGCTCGGTGCCGGTGACGATCAGGATCTCCTCGATGCCAGCCTGCTTCAGTTTCCATACCGGGTGCCAGATCATGGGAACCTGTCCGACCGGGAGCAGATGCTTGTTCGTCACCTTGGTGAGGGGGAAGAGGCGAGAACCGGTGCCCCCGGCGAGAATGACACCTTTCATATCAATAGCTCCCATTAGTTTCGTATAGATGTTTCGGCATATATATAAATGAATTTGTAAAATCGATTCCCGGGAAGGCGATGGCTCGGGGGTTGGGATCTCCCGTTCCGTCGCTTCTCATACCGTTGCCCTGGGCATTTGACGGCCGTGGAATCAGCGGTGCGTTCGAATCCTGGGCGCCAAACCTTGCGACCAGAATTTTGGCGATGGTGGCACGCATGCTGGTTATCACTCCGCTCGAAAATTAAATGCTCCATGAAAGGCAGATATTGTCGAACTGCCGCGGAGGCTGATCTAACAATAGCCTTGATGAGCATCTCTTGTCGACCGTGCCTGGAAAAATTCGCTTGTGGACCATGGAGCTTTGTTAGTGTTGATGAATGCGTATTGGCGTAATTTCTTTTGTCCTATGTGCAGGTCTTCATGGCCAGGCCCCGATTCTGACGGATGAGGCAGAGCGCCTCCGGCGGGCTGAGGTGGCTTGGGCGCTCGGGGATGCAGAACCCGCCCCTTCCTTCCAGGCTGGTTTCCATGGAGAGGCCGGTTTCTTTTCGACCATGGGGCCGGGGGTGGGATGGGTGCCCTTATCCACTGGGGGAGGGTTCGGGACTGCGATCAGGGGAGCGGGCGGAGTTGCAGCGATGGGGTGGCGACGTGAAGGCCTGGATATCGAGGCCCTTTATCTGGGAACCGCGTATCCGGAGGACGCTCGGCATGGGAGCCTGTACTCCGGACACATCGCTTATGCCCGTCCCTCCGGTTGGCGCTTCAGTCTGGAGCAGGAACCCATGAAATGGGGATTTGGTCCGTATGGAGGCCATCTCCTGGGGACCTCTTCCGCACCCTTTCCCAAGGTCAGGGTTCAGAGCCGGGTTTTCGCACCTGCCCTTTTTGGCACCACTTTGGGGCGCTGGAATTTCGACTGGTTCACGGGACAAATGGAAAGTCGCCGCGTTATCCCCCAATGGCACCAGAGCTACGCTGGCGAACTGGCTAGGGCAGAAGCTCGGCAGGGGGATGCCAACGATTATGGCCGTCCCTATCAGAGCGGCCTCCTGGTGACCGGACAGTTCCTGGGATGGATCGAGATTCAGGCCGGTCTGACCAGCATGTGGGGGGGAGTCCTCCGGGATGGCCGCAGTCGCATGAGCGGGCTCTCCTGGGCCAACTATCCTTTGGCTGCATTCGGGGCTGAGAATCTGGTGGCTGAGGGGGGTGATCAGGCGGATTTATCGAATTTCCATGCGCTGAGCAATGGTATTGCCAGCCTGGAAATGCGGGCGAAGTCCAGTCGCTTGGCGCGGTGGACGAATGCCAGGGGAGCCTACTGGTATTTCGCCCATGGGGGGGAAAATGTCCGCTGGCGCTGGAAGGAGTTGGACCGCCACCCGCTGCCGGCCATGTGTGGGGCCACCTTTGCCCTTGGCTGCCAGGTGAATTGGGAATCGGTTGACTTGGCCCTGGAGCTTCGCGACAACGACAGCTCTCAGCCGTCACCGGGCAACTATCAGACATACCAAAACGGAACCTTTCTTTCCGGCCACTCGCGGTCGGGAGATAGTCTGGGGTTCGCCCAGGGAGGCGGGCTGAGGATGGGAACCGTAGCCCTTGGCTTTGGGCTATGGAATGGCAGCCGGTTCCGGGCCCTGTTGGCTTCGGGGACCCGCCGCTATGTGGACTCCCTATCGGCTTGGCAGGGGCTGCACCCAGGTGAAACGCCTCAGAATAATCACCTTTGGTGTCTGGAATTCTCCGGCCAACAGGCGATCTCACCCGAGTGGCGTGCCGGTTTCGGATTGGGTCTCAAGCGCGAGGACCACGTTCAATTCACCAGCCAGTGTCGGACTCGGACGAACCTGGTGCTTTCTTTTACCCGGCGCTTCCGGTCTGGTGGGGCGCTACCCTGAATCATGACTTCCGATCGGCCCATCTGCTTCCAGATTGTGATCGCCGGTGCCGGGCCCGCAGGCGGGCATCTGGCCCGTCTCCTGGCGGGGCAGGGGCGTTCGGTTCTGCTTGTGGACGCCATTCCCGGTTGGCATCACAACGCCTTCAGCAGTGCGGGACTGCCTCTGGAGGCCCTGGACCGCTGGGGCCTGCCCCAGGGGCTGACGAAGGCCCGCTGGCGGGGCCTGGAGATCGTCTCCACGGCGGAGCGGGGGCGCTGGGAGGGGGCCCGGGACCGGGGAGCCGTACTGGATTTCGGAGAGCTGAGGGCCTTCCTGGGTGAGGACGCAAAGACCCGGGGGGCGGAACTGCGCCTGGGGACGCGGCTGACAGGATGGGAAGCCCTCCCGGAGGGCGGCTGCCGGGTGAAGCTGACCTCCAAGGATGGAAACGAGGAGGTTCATGCTCGGGTGCTGGTGGATGCCACGGGGCCAGCCCGGGCGGCCTTCGGGCTGCGGCCGGGCACAGACTACCTGTACGGCGTGGGCCTGGAGCACCTGGTGGAGGTGGATGAATCCACCTACCAGCGTTTCGGCGATCGCCTGGTCTTCTATCTCGGGAAGGGCTGGGTGCCCGGTGGCTATGGCTGGATCTTTCCCATGGGTCAGGGGCGCCTTAAGGTGGGGGCCGGTGTGTTCACGGTGGGCCGACGACGTCAGAGCCCGGACCTGGGGCCCTCCATCGATCGCCTGCTTCGGAGGGAAGTCAGGGCGGAGTGCAGGTCCCTCGATATCCACGGGGGCCTGCTTCGGTACGCCCGGGGCCTGGGGGATCAATACGCCTCGGGGCCAGTGATCGCCATCGGGGATGCGGTGAGCACCCTCAATGTGCTTGGCGGTGAGGGCATCCGTTTCGCCATGGAGGGCGCGGAGATCGCGCTGCCCTTCATCGAGGATGAACTGGCGCAGCCCGGTTCGGCGTTCCGGGGCTACGAGCGTGCCATGAAGGAACGTTTCCTCCGGAACTGGAACCAGTGCGAGGCCCTGGCCATCCGGAAATACCTGGAGGAGGACGACAGCCGCTTTGACCGCATGGTGCGGCTCCTGAAGCAGCAGGACATGGATCTCCTGATGGATGTACTCTTCGACTACCGCTTCGGAAGGGCCATCCGGGCCGCCGGGCCCCGGTACCTCCTGGACAAGCTGTGGCGGAAGCTGCGGGGGCTGATGCGGGGACCATTGGGAGGTGGTTCACGTTCGAGATGGCCCCTATAACCCGGCTCCCCGCTGTCGCGTCGGCACCTGGAAGCGCCGCATCACGCTGAGTTCCAAGACGTGAGTATTCAGGTCGCCCTTCGGGGCGATGCAGCGGCCGCCCATGAGGCGTAGGCTCCAGTCCTTAGTCAGGAGCTGCTCCAGGCCGACCATGGGCTGGAATAGGATGCCCCCTCCGGTGCTGATGCCGCCTCCCCCGGCTGCTCCCACCAGGAACTGAGCCTGGAGGCGGGGGCCATGGGTGGAGAGGGCTTCCGTGCCCAGACCCACGCCCAGCAGGCCTTGGCCGAATCCCCCGGCCTTCCCCGTGAGGGCGAAGTTGCCCTGACCGATGGCGAACCAGGGGTTCCCCAGGTCATGGAGGATCTGGAGGCTCACCATATCCGCGGGAAGGGCCTGGGCCCCCTGGGTCCGCTGCGGGTCCGAAAGGCGCTGCCAGCCGGAGCCGAGGCCCCAGCCGCTCCAATCCAAGGGCTCCCTGGCGGGAATGGGGCGTCCCCCGGACATGGCCAGATCGAAGTGCCGACCGGCCTGGAGCTGGAGGACGGTGCCCTTGAAACCGGCGCCGGGGGTGGCGATATGGCCCAGGCTGAGTCCGGCCCGGTAACCGGATACGAACTGGACCTCCATTCCGGCCATGGCCTTCCAGGCCATGCCCCCCCCAACGTCCACCTTCCCGCCCCCCGCCGGTCCCCCTTCGAGGCGCCCCACCAGGCTGTAGCGGGCTTCCCCGTCCAGGGGCCAGGCGTAGCCGATCCCCCCCAGGACATCCATGTAGCCCCCGGCCTGGCCCCCGGCGGCACCGGAGAGGTCCAGGAGGAGGAAGCCCCTTTCCCCCAGTCCCAAGCGGGCTTCCAGGCCCGCGAGGTCGATGGGGGTCTGAAGGGCCAGTCCGCTCTGGTCCAGGACCCGGTCCCTCGGCTGGTAGCGCTGGGCCGTGGCCAGGAGCGTGAAGGAGCGCCAACCTAACTCAGGCCCCGGGGCCGTGGCGAGATTTCCCCGGGTCGCTCCGCCCAGGGCCAGTTGGCAGGGGAAGCTGGCGCTCAGGGTGCCATGGGTGGAGGCGAGGGTGCCGTTGGGGAACCTGACCCGGGAGATCCCCAGGCCCAGGCTGCCCCAGGACTCCTGCCAGGCCAAGACCGCCTGGGTCCGGAGCATCAGGCCCCCGCCGACCCCGGCCCGTCCCACGCCGCCGCCCCCAAGCCAGCCACCGGTGTCCAGGCGCAGGTGTTCGGTCAGGGGGAGGCGCCAGCCGCCGGAAAGGCCAAGGGCGATGAATCCACCGTGTTCTCCCCGGACGGCCCCCCAACCGCCCAGGCCTAGATAGCCGCCCCTCTCCCATGTCCGGTGGAGTTGGACGCCTGCCATATCCATGGTGCTGTGGGACTGGGGTACCCGCCAGCGCTCCGCTGCAACCTGGGTTTCAATAGTCGCCACGTTCCCCTGGGCCTGGAGGGACAGGGCGCATGTGAGGGCCAGGATCGGGTTCATGTAGCATTTAAACTGAATTCCGCGGCGAAGGCGAGGTCCCTTCCCGGCTGCTCAGAGGCCGCGAAGGGCCATCTGGGAGAGGGGGATGGCGTTGACCCCCTGGTCCCTCGGGAAACGGTGCTGGCCGGGATAGACTACCCATAGTTGATCGAGCCTGAGGTCGGCCATGGCGGTTCGCATGGAGGCCGTGAGTCTGGGGGCTTCCGTGAACTTGAACTCAAAGCCCAGCCGCTTCCCCTTGTGCATGAAGACCAGATCCAACTCCGCCCCGCTATGGGTGGACCAGAAGTAGGGTTGGGAAGGCTGGAAGGCTCGAATGACCTCCTCCAGCGCGAAGCCTTCCCAGGAGGCGCACAGCTTGGGATGCCCAAGCAGATGGTGGCGGGTCGGGATGTCCAGTAGATGGTGCAGCAACCCGGAATCCCGGAAGTAGATCTTGGGTGCTTTGACTTGGCGTTTGCCCAGATTCTCGAACCAGGGCTGAAGCTGGCGAACCATGAATGTGCCGGTGAGGATATCCAGGTAGTTCCGGATGGTCTTATCCGAAAGCCCCATGGAACGGGATAGCTCAGAGGCATTCCAGGTCTGTCCATGGTAGTGGGCGAGCATGGACCAGAAGCGACGCATGGCGGTGGAGGGAATACGAAAACCGAGCTGCGGGATGTCGCGTTCCAGGTAGGTCCGAACGAACCCCTCGCGCCAGGCGAAGCTGTCCTCATCTGAGTGCGCCAGGAAGGAGCGGGGAAAGCCTCCCCGGAGCCAGAGGCTGTTCAGGGCATCGGATCCGGTTTCTGATAGGTCAAAGCCCGAGAGCTCGATGCACTCCACGCGCCCCGCCAGGGTTTCCGAGGCCTGGCGGAGGATGTGAGGCGAGGCGCTTCCGAGGATCAGGAAGCGTGCGGTTTGGCCTGGGCGGTCTACCAGCCCACGCAGCACGGGGAACAAACCTGGAGAATTCTGTATCTCATCCAGGATCACGAGGCCTGACAACTCCCCAAGAGCCAGTTCCGGATTCTGCAAGCGCCGCTGATCTGCGACCGATTTGCGGCTGCCTGCAGGTGATTGAGAAAGGCGGGGCGCTGAAGCATGGGGTATTGTTTGGTGAAAATTCGGAGTCAAGATTCGAATTTTCTCGTACCTCTGATCGGCGGACCTGCCGGAACCCGGATTTGCCCGTCCCTCGCTGGCCTCGCTTCGTGCTGCGGCACCGGTTTACCCAGATCCCAGGGCATGGCGTAGTCCAGCTCGCTGATTCGCTCCAGCCGTTCGCAAGGGGCGATGACGAGGCCAGGTGCCACCTTCAGATCGGGTGCCCCCCCAGGACGGCCGGGGATGAAACGGCCTGGGCCCAGCAGGCGAGGCCGGTGTCGCTGAGGTAGCCCTTGGGCTTGCCCGAGACCCGCTTGATGGCATTGCCTGAGTAGGCTGGAACCTCGTACCACTGGAAGGTGGCCACCAGCAGGTCCAGCCATCGGCGCGCCGTCTGGGGCGTGATGCCGAGTTCGCGGCCCAATTGGCTGGCGTTGACCTCCTGGGCCGTGAGGGCAGCGGCGATTCGGACAAAGCCGCCGAAGCTTCCTCCCGGGCCATCTCGCCGAGGAAGAATCCCTCCAGATCCAGGAAGACCGCCCTTCCGGCAAGGCTTTCGGCAAGGCTCCTCAGGACGTGCCACTGCTGGGAGCCCGTCAGGAGATACTGGCCCGGGCTCCGATCCTTGTCGATGCGGCGCTTGAGGGCAGCCACCAACTCAGGGACATACTGGATTTAGTCGAGGATCAGCGGCGCGGGGTGATTGTCGAGGAATAGGTCAGGGTCCCGCCTGGCGTTTCCGATGTCCTGGACCGGATCGAAGACGATCATCTCGGCCTGATGTCCGAAGACCTGTTTGAGGAGGGTGCTCCTGCCAACCTGACGCGCCCAGGACACGACGAGGGCAGGGAAGCTGCGGGCCATGGCCTCTAGGCGTGTGGTCAGGAATCGCGGAGTGTAAATGCTGACGATTTAATGCTGCCATCATTAAATCGCAAGGAAATTGGTTCTGCCCCTTAGCTCAGGGCACCGGGTCCTCTCCCCCCTTGCTGAAGGGATTGCACCTCAGGATGCGCCAGGAGGTGAGGAGGCCGCCGCGCAGGGTGCCGTATTTCCGGATGGCCTCCAGGCCGTAGTGGCTGCAGGTCGGGTGGTACTTGCACTGGGTGGGCAGGGTGGGGCTCAGGGTGACCTGGTAGACCCGGATGGCGCCCCGGAGCACCCAGGCGCTGGGCTGGAAACGTACGGGCAGGAATGCCTCGATGACCAGATAGATCCCTAAGGCGATGGCCCAGGTCATGGCCTTAGACCGCCGCTTCACGTTCAGCCTTGAGGCGACGGGCCTCCTCAAGGAAGGCGCTGAGGATCTCCTCCTCCTTCACC
>Ga0316613_10000408_pt1 | contig 36851 bp, 65 predicted proteins | sample OWC_soil_day10_C_2_FD_207647 | JGI IMG/M metagenome (GOLD analysis project Ga0316613, IMG submission 207647) | Wetland soil microbial communities from Old Woman Creek delta, Ohio, United States - OWC_soil_day10_CT_b | ecosystem: Environmental > Terrestrial > Soil > Wetlands | place: USA: Ohio...
TATCTGCCGAGTACTCGTTATATAAATTGTTGCAATTATGACAAACATATTGAGATACTAAATCGCCGTCATATTTACCTGATTGATAAATGCAGCTACTACCTTTTGGTATTTTAATTGAGCAGCAGACACATTGATGATCTTTTTTAGTTGACTTTATGGTTTGAAAGCTGTAAAAATCCCAGCCCATTATTCACCACCCGCAGAATCATGTAGTTTAAAGGGGAAGGTAGGCTGTATACGCCGTTCTTCATGCCTTATAGCCGCGTAGACAGCCGCCTCCCGAAGTTCGGAAGGCGTGAATTGGCACTCGTTGATAGCTTTTTCCATCATGTCAACCAGTGTATGAAATTTCGCGTCAGTATAGTAACGTTGCTCAACAGATTGCATCATAGTTCTTTCATCTCCTGCAAACAAAGTTGTCTCACTAATTTTAGCTTTTGGGCTACCGTTGATTTGTGGGGTATTTGTCCTCCCCAATTTAAATAACGGTAACAAGAAACATAACTACCTGTCTTTTTCTGCTCCTGCTGCGCTGTTTTCTCGGCGGCGTCTTCAGCTCTTTTGTAGGCATCTAACAGTTCTTCTTCTTTTCGAGCATCTTCTACAAGGAACGCAATAACCTCTAATCGTGTTGTCATACTGCTGCCCGCCCCCTCAAGGTAGCCGCCAGCGTAGCAATAGTGAACTGCAGGTCGGGTATTGTTCCCTTGCCGGCACGTAACCTTTCTTCAGCATCTACTACTTCTTGAGCATACGTTTCTAGGTCACCGATCCACAGCGTCATATTCCGGAACGCTTGCGAAGTACGAATCAATTCTTGCTTTTCAATAGCCTCTATTTGCTGTTCATGCTTGTTAATTCTGGCTTGTGCGCTGGCTAACTCTTCAGCCAGGGTATTCATTTGCGCTTTCATCGGTACTCTTGGCATGTCATACTACCTCCCACTTATCAAATACCTGTACTCTACGGGTTTTTCTCTTAACATTTATAAGGATGTAGCTGTGTACGGGCACAGCCCATATTGGGTGGCCGGTAAAGGTTTTCATGAATCTGTCTGCCGCCGCCTCTGTCCTGAAGACTTTTAAGTCATCTGGAATTTCGCTATTAGGTACAATTCTATCTGTTGACGCATCAACCCAGTCGTCTGTCGTAAGCCAAAACGAGGCGTGGTCTTTACCGGCTATTAGTTTTACAGCTAAAGGCATTAAATCAAACCCTCTTCCCAGATTTAAAAGCTGTAGGCGGTAATATTTTAGCGTAAGCAGCTAATTGCTTTGCTCGGCAATCCAGTTTGTCGCAAGTGATACAATACTCAATTTGCGGTAATAAGAAGGGGAATAGGCAGTTTTTAGCAAGGTTCCACCAGTCTCCATAGGCCACGGTTTGGGCTAGGAAGGTTTTACCATATTGGCGCCCTGAAAAGATTTTATAATCCATCTGTATTTGATAATTAACTAGCCGTTGCATAACGCGTGCCGCTTTAGCTGCTTTCTTAAACCTGGCCTTAACTGCGGCTAATAGTGGCGGGTTACTGATTCGTTTGGCTCTTTTCTTGTTACACTGTCGAATATTCATTCTGCACCTCTCCTTATTAGATACACTTTTCGTGAAACTTTGCCACACTGTAAAGCTTGTTTATGGTCGTCCATAAATACATCAATACGCTTACCTTTAATGGCTCCCCCGCGATCCTCAACATACCTAGTACCCACACCATCTATGTATACGATGGATCTAGGCGGCAAAACACACCAGTCTGCGGCTATTGTACGCCCCTCTACAGCCGTAGATCCTATAGCGGTAATACCATAGTCTTCGTCTCCTATATCTTTTCCGGTACTCTCTGGCCCTGCCGTGTAGAAGGTTATGGTAAAATTACCAAGAGGTACGCCACGGTGAACGCCGCCCCTGCTAGTACTCCCGTAAGAAATATCCTCAAGTGCGTATTCGGAAGGTGCTTCTTCGGGGGCGGTTGTGCTGCCTGTGGCCCCAGTGACTGGTAATATTCCTCTAGCTGCGTCTTCAGTTGTCGGTTCTCCGCTTCCATGTCGGCAATCGTGGACCACAATTCCCTCTCCTTGTTCCGTGGTGGCTTTTTCCTTTTCGTGTAAAACTTCCCCATACAGCGCACCCCTCATTATTAATATCGATAGGATCACCAAACATAAATTACTTTTTACGTTTTTTAGCAGTACCCATCACTTCCTTTCTCCACTTAGTAACCCACGGACTGGGTATGTCGGTTGTCTTGCATGCCATGCCACAGCTTCCTTTCTTCTCACAATGGAAGCAGCAGGCTTTAGGGTTTTTATTACTGCAGAGAACATCGTTTTCGCATTCTTGTGCTTCGTAACGAGGGCATAGCTTAAAGTTAAGTTTAGATTTAGTCATTACAGCTTTTGTCCACCTTTCGAGCATTAATTAAAGCCGTAGCAACCATATTGACGCTTTCCTCAAGTCGGTGTTTTAAAGCTGTTGTGCTGAAATCCTTTAGTTCGGCAGGCAAGTATTCAATAACCTCCTCAACCAATAACTGAAAAGGATCTAGCAGCATATGGGACAATTCATGTACTAAGTCCTCTTCAAGGTAAATGGTATCTACTAAACTGATTACAGAACCATGGTGGTGCCAATCACGCGAATTCATACCTGTACACTCCTGTCCGGCATACTTCGGGTATTTATAATCAAATTCCGCACGACTAATTACTTCTACCGTAATATCCCAGTCCATTAACCGTAAAGCTTGTTGCCATTCTTTAGCTTGCTGCTCAATAGGTTTATATACTGTCATTCTTCTTACCCTCTTCCATGTTGCTAAGTTTGTGAGTAGACCAGTTCAGTAATGCGGATAGCGCGGCTTCCTCAGCTTGTTTTTCACAATCATAACCGTTTTTACCTACGCGGATTTGCGCACCATGCCTAAGTTTATACATTGGAATATCTACAGCAAACCGGTCTATTGTGTCCCCGTTAGGCTCTATGTCGCACCCACAATATAGTATTTCACCTATAACTATGTTGTTTCGAAGAACCTTGTAGTATCCTTTTCGTATTTTTTTAGCTATAAGCATAACCTCAGTCACCACCCTTCCCCATCAAAGCATCCACCATAGCGGTCTCTACAGCCGTTTCCTCATAGTCCTGATACTGGCAAGTATCTTCATCGGCACAGCAATTCAGGGCTTCTACGCCTGTGTCCATCAAAGTGGTACGTAAGGTACATTGGCATATTTCCCCTGCACCGTGAGCCTTACAGCGTTTGCAGTAGCCTGCAATAGCGAATTCCACTATTGTATAAAAGGCGTCCTTATCAATTTTTACAGTGCTGTTTAGGTTTTCTATCGCCTTTAGTTCACGAATTGCATCATCCGTGTACTTCGTAATAACTTTGACCTTGTTGCTTTCGGCTGTGACATATGCTAGTTCTTTGGTGTCCAATGGCTGTAGCAGTTCTTCCTTAGCCTTTTTTGTCCAGGTTCCTGCTAATCTCAGACACTTGACTATCTCTTTACGTTGCGGATACTTAGCCATAACATCAGCAGCAGCGCGGGACCAGGCATATAGAGCGCTCATGATATAACAAGTATCCCGTTCGGCATTATTCAGATATCTTCTTACAGCCATTTAGTCATCATCCTTTTGTAGCTATTCTCGACGTAGTCACTAGCTCTGTAGCAAGGATTCTTTACACCAGGACCGACGACTACGCCGGTCCTTTTGTCTTTACGGGATTCGTTTACAGTAAAGCCTATAATGTTATATGGTCTGCCTGTTCTTGGATTTACGTCCTGGGATATGATTTCCGCTAGTTGTTCACTTTGCATTGTAATAACCCCTAACCCTATTCTTTTCGATAACCTTTTTTCGTAGGTCGCGCCGCTGCTGTTCATCTAAACCCCGAATAGCCAGCAGGGTTTCGGCACTCATTTGAATGTCAACAATTTCCATGTTCATAGCTAAGTCGTTTTTTGCGTCGTTTTCTGCGTACTCCCCTTGCCTGTCCCACAGGCACTTATCCCATGCGAGTTCTAATTCGAGTACTTCAGACTTTAGGTGTCCGATTTGAGTGTATTCAACATTGTTTAGAAAAGCTGTAGCCGGTCTTAGGTCGGATTCTCTGCGCTCCGTCAACTCGTCCAACAATGACCTTATATCTTTTATACTAATATTGGTGACGCTTTTCTGTGGTTCAGTTACAGGCGGCGTCCAGTCTGGGCAACCAGAGTTAGGCGTTCCGTGAGATGGGCATGAATTTTCATTACAGTTTACACATGTTTCTTTAGGCATTTTGTTCACTCCTTTTCTTAGGTTTTAATAAAGGCAGGTATATTGTCTGTTTCGCAGGTTCAGTACCCCAAACAGTCCAAATACATTCCATTGTAGGACGTCCACCCTTTGTGCCAAAATGGAAGTCCGGTCGCCATGTTAAGGGCAGTACAGCCATAGGTGGGAATTCCCAGAATAGTTTCGCGCCCCGGCATTCAGCATGCCAGCACTGCGACTTTGCTAATAACGCAAATGGTTTGCCGTGTACTATACTCCTGCGAACAAATTCCTCAAATAAATTGAATGGTGGGTTTGTGATTATCCAATCACACCTGGGTATACTTGCTTCAAGGTAATCAGTATGAGGAACACCGAATCCATAATCATGCAGGTCTGTAGGAAATACAGTATATCCACAGCTTCTTAGAGCTTTTACCATATGTCCCTCTCCGCAAGCCGGTTCCCATATTACTGTGTCTTCTGGCAGGTTTAGGAAATCCAGCAGAGCGAGCGTCACGTTCTCTGGTGTAGGGTAGAAATCAGTTTTCGGTCTATCGGCGGCTGATTCATTCGCAAGTGTTGTGCCTTTAATGCTGATCACCTCGTTTCGTTTCCAGCCATTTTTCGAGAGACATCTTTTCACCCCAACGATAACCGACTGATGCTTCAGCTATTATCGGTACAGGGAAGTCCGGGATAGGTGGCTGCTCCATTAGAGCCTTAATAAAGTTACCCGCTTTTTCCACTAATAGTGGATCATCATCCATTTCCAGTATAATTTCATCGTGAATCTGACCTACCATGTCCGTCTTACCGTGCTGTAAAATGTCGCTCTTACCTATTTCTTCGTATACAGCATTTTGACACTTCTTCATAATATCTGCAGCTCCGCCTTGGATTCTCGTATTCCCCGCTCTACGTTCGTCAGATCCACGTAACGTGTTATTTGATGTGTTGATATTTGGCAACATTCGAATATAGCCGTAAATAGTCTGGACATAACCATTTTCCCTTGCAAAAAGGGTTGAGTCTCTTTGGTACTCAGGTATCCGTTTGTATGTCCCCATAACTGATTGAACAATATGGTCACACTCAGCTAATGTTTTACGAATACCATTTTGCGTTTTAAGGGTTTTTTGAAGCGCGTGAGGGCCTCCACCATAGTTACACCCGAAGTTGCCTGCCTTGGCATTCGTTCTCTCAGCTTTAGTTATTTCTGATTCAGGCTTGCCTGTCATCGTGGCCGCGGTCTTTCTATGAAGGTCGCCACCATGTAGAAAAGCGTCAATCATTGTTTCATCCTTAGACGCCCACGCCATTAACCGTAATTCAAATCCGGAGAAGTCAATAAAGAATAAGATTTTACCGGAAGGTGCTTCATAGAAGTTACGAACATTGATACTTCCTATAGGATCACGGCTGACATTTTGTTGATTAGGCGATTGTGAATTAAGTCTAGAAGTTTCCGTCCACTGCGTATAACCAGCGTGGATACGCCTCGATATAGGGTTTATATACTTTTGTCTGCCTATAATGTGGCTGGAAATCAATGTTGTATATGTTTGAACTGTTTGAATTAAGTCAATAAACCGTAAAGCGGTTTCCTTATGCTCGTAGTCCGGACGCTGTTTAACTCTAACCGCGGCTCGTTCATCTTTCCCGAAATCCGGATCACTACTTACGTCCCGCGTTTCCCAATCTTCAGGAAGTTCTACAGCTAGGTATTTTTCTTCTTTAATGTCGTGTAATTTATTTTCCAGCATGAACCGCATATCAATTAGTGATTCTTCATCCAGTGAGGGTCTGTCTGTCTTATCACTGACCTTCGCTATCGGGGCACCTAAGACATCGAACAGGAAGTACTGTACACTACCCGTCTTGCCTGTCTTCCCGGTATCCAGGTCATAGTCAAACTGCTCTTTAGCAATCTTAACCATTTCAGTGATAGCCGCGTCCCTTATGTTCTCGGCTTCTTGTCTTTTTTGCTCGGCAAGATCATCGTCCCAGGCCATACCCCAGTACTCCATCAAACCGATTACACGTGTGAAGGGCATTTCAATATTGTGTAACCAATCATCGTACATTGGTATTTGTTTAGCTATCTCACGCCAATACAGGTAATGCTGTACTGCGTAATCAGAGTCCTCCGCGCTGTAAATGAGCGCGTCTTGGTGGTCCGCGGAAATCTCTGAGAAAAACTGCACTCCGTGTTTCTTGAGCAACTCTTCGAAGTTACCCATCTTAACCCCGAAGTACTCCCACGTCATTGGCTTGAGACCTTTGCCCGTAGCCGGACGCTTAACATCAAGGATCTTCTGCGGGGCTACCACCTGCATACATCTTACCCACATAATCAAGGGGTCAGCAACAGGCTCCATGATGTACATACCTAGTTTAGTGGTTTGTTTGGTTTCAAAGGAAAGGTTTACAGCTACCTTAGTTATCTTACGGTTTTGGAAGAGGTGTTTATTGAGAATTTCGAATACTTCTTTTCTGACAAGGTCGGCATAGTCACTGGGGAGCATAAAAGATGAACCACTTTTATACTCCATATTTTCTTTTATATTGTTAACATTTAATTTATACTGATTAGCACCAGGATTACCTATAAACACAACCCGCGCTTCATGTGGAGCAGCACTTAGGGACACCGTACATATTTCTGACTTCCATGGATCAAGCGGCGCTCTTAGGAAGTCAGCACTTGCAGCTTTTTCATACGCCTTGTTCACAGCTCCAAGTTCTTTGTCGCGTTCCTTGTCGAGCTTTTTAAAAGTTGTAGACGACGTAGGGTCAAGCCTGTCTAATGTGTCCATTTCACACTGGTATTCGTCGTTGATTCTGTCAATCTCTGACGCAAACTCACGCTCTTTTACAGCCCATATAGCACGGTACTCGTCTGTTACCGTAGTTTCATAATCGAATCCGCATATGCCTTTTTCTTCACAGCGTTTCAGGTATTTAATTAGTTCGTTTGCTGTGGTAATTACTTTGTAATCCTTTGCCTGTTGAATAGGCATCGGGGGCCAAGTGATATTAAACTCCCCTGGCTTCTTTTTAGGCTTCACAGGGGACAGCGTTTTTTGCTGTTCCCCTGTAGACTGAATTTGTACTGCCCTGCTCGCTAGAGGCTTCTTACCTCCTATAATAAATGATCCGTCTCCGAATTTCATAGGACACCTTCTTTTTCACGTTTAGTGGAATTGGTTATCTGATTCTGTGCTTGGCTTCATACCTGAGAGTATATGGGCTATTACGCTAACTGTCCAGCCATTACCGAGCAACTTATACCTTTGATTATCAGAGCAACTAGCTGTATACATTTCTGGTACTGTTTGAAGTCTTTCACATTCCAGTGGAGTTAGTTTGCGGATGAAGTTATTGGTTAATATCCCATGTTTATCCTGAGCGGTTAACGTATAAAATTTACTGTGTGGTGGTTTAAATCTTCTTCCGTTTTGTTTTTTGCTTAACCTATCTGGTGTTAAACACGGTAATGCATACAGCCCCGTTTTAGCTCCAAGACCACAGGCATCCCCACACAAGGTTACAGACTTATCGTGTATGCTGTATATCCGATTACCCTGGTTGTCTGAGCCTATATAAGCTATTTTTCTTCGCTTAACTTCGTTTTCTAGAATAACAACTAGTCTGTTAGGGTTGATAAGGTACTTAGCGTCTACAGTATCTTCGAGTACGTCCTCAACCGTTTCTGGACATTTGGTCCACTCTTTTTCAAAAGGGATATTTGTCCAATACCATCTTACACGGTCTTGAGCAGAAAAGTCAGCAGAGTTTATTTTTATGGGTTCAACTTTCATGTGCTCTGTAATAATGTTTAGGTACTCTTTTTTCATGTTAACATTTTCAAGCAAAAAATACTTTGGCTGTAGTTCTTCTTTTACTCTTATGTAGTCAAAAAAACAGCCTACTCCTTGGATCGGAAAAGTTTAGTTGTTTACCCGCGAAACTAAACCCTTGACAGGGGCTACCACCCATCAATAAGTCAATTTCTGGTAACGTACTGAGGTCTATACTAGTCACGCCCCCTAGTTGCTTGGTTTCAGGAAAGTTATTTATTGTAACTTGAATTGCGTACTTATCAATTTCGCTTGCAAAATAGTTGCTCACGTGTATCCCAGCTCTTCGCAGTGCTAGCTGACCACCGCTCATACCATCGAATAGTGATAAGACATTCATAAATCATCGGCCCCAACTTCTTCATAAGTCATATGGAATATATCTGGCTTGCATGGGTATCTTTCACCTACCACACCCGTAATGATGTAGTCGCCCTCGGATATTTCATGCTTTCCTTCCTTAGTCTTAATATAGGGCATAGGCGTTTCATAAATAATGTCGTCATATTTCCGGTCTTCGTCTTCCATAAAAATAAAACCCAGATTAAGTTCCACGAATTTTTCAGCTCTTTCTTTGGACTCAAATACCTTTTCATAGTTGAATGCATTACCACTAAAATGGACTACCCAACCATCTTCCACTCCAGGGTGGTAAACTTCAGCGTCGACTACAACAGGTCTTTTACGATACTTAGCCACGGACTAACCCCCTTAAACGTAACAACCGTAGTTCACCACAATATACTTCATGGCGTCTTCTAACGTCCTTAACCTTGCCGTGACGTTAACATCAACCCACGGATAAACAAGTGATGGACTGTCACCAAAAGCAATAACAGGTTTTCCTAACTCTCCTGCAAGTACTATTTCACATATAGTACCTATGCTCGGATCTTTCCTGTTAATCATTTCGGCTAAAATAATGTCGCTGTGCATAAGCATGAATTTGTTACTGTCAACAATTTCTTTAGCTGTAGAAGAACCGTCAAGGAGAGTGCTCACCGGATTCCAAACTCTGAAGTCATTTACTCGAAGCATATAAGTAGCATCATCACGCCATTCCGTCATTTCCTCCCTAGTTAAACCCGTCATAGCCCCTGCTAAGTACACCGCAATCTTACTCATAATGTTCCTCCTAGTAATTTTCTAGCTTTCTTCCTTGTACGTTGTTGCGCGTTATCGAACGCCTTATACCGGATTCCCATCTTTTCAGCTATTGCAGGGCCAGAATACCCTGCGTACTGAAGCTGCAGCACACGTAGTTCCATAGGTGTAAGGCAAGCGGACAAGGCGCTGTATATCTCAGAGGCTGTAAGTTCGTCAACGACTTCAGCCTCTATGTCCGCCTTATCTACTATCATTTCTTCCAGAGTCCGTGGTTCGCTTGAATTCCGCTCCATCATTAAGGAAAGGGAGAGAGCTGTAAAATCCCCTTTGCGTTTTTCGCGGTTCTGATTCTTCAGCTCTGTATTAATCTTACGTTGAGCTACCTTCAACAGCCATGATTCCGCTGGTACGCCTATACTCGGGTCGAATTTCTTAATACCTTCCAGAATGCCGATCATTGATGTTTGTGCTAAATCTTTAATTTCGTATCCTATACGAAACCTCATAGGCAACCCACTCAAGTACTTTCCTACGATCTTAAACATAATCTTTAGCATGCGTTCCATAGCGTCGTTATCTCCAGCTTTAGCCTGTAAACACAGGTCATCGTAAAGATGTGGCATAATCAATCATCCTCGTCATCATCGATATTATCAAACAATCCAAGCTCGAAGCACTTAGCAATGTATCCGTTAAACTTAGAAGTCTTTCGAAATCCTCCGCTAGTGTTCTCAATCATCCTGAGCTTTGTTAGAGCTGCTACTATAGCCTTTGCCTCTTCCTTGTCGATAGAGAGCATAGCCTCTACGTCCCCCAGCCTTAAGTACCGCTGTTGTGCAAAGAGCTTAACAAATTCGAAGAACTTTCCGTCACTTTTAATTGTGTCAACTTTCTTCAAGCCGTTGGTAATCTTCGCATACTTTTCATCGTCAATCTCCGTTTCCTTGATAGCGAGTTTAGCGAAGTAGTTTAAACCACAGCCAGGAGCATTGTATATGCCTTTGAGATACCCGAGCAAGAATTCCGCGTGTACCGACTTAACTACCACTATTTCGCCAGTTTCATCCACGCTATGCAGCAAAGCCGCCAAAGCTGTAGATAACCGGCACATCTTGTTTCTTTGATCAGAAGGACTAACTAACGGGGTGTCGTTTGCTCTTCCATAAGTTTTCGACAATTCATTAGAGACATCAAGAATGGTTTTGATTGCACCGGGAGCGAACTGCACTTGTGTAGGCGTACGTGACCACGCGAACAGCACATTATTTTTCAGTAATTCGGAACTAATAGACTGCGGGTAGATGGGCAATTCCTGGTTGTATTTGTCTGGGTCAACATCTGCAGCTCTCATGAAGATACCGAAGTCAAAACGCCGGATATCTTCATTGTTGAATATGTCTTTTAGGGATTCTACACCGTGGCCGTAACTAGAAAGACGTTTTACGGAACCACTACTTGCGACATTACCACTGAGGATAGCCCTAACCCTGCAAGGCGTTTCGGCAGTTACAGCTCTTTTGACTTCTAGGCGTCCGTCTGAGCGCGCCAGCGTCATTTCTCCATACTGTTCTTTAGTGATACCTGTATCTTCGTCAATCCAAATCATTTCGCCGTCTGACAGAGGCCAAGCTCCCCAAACGATATACCAAGCACCCTGGCCGCTCCCCTGTTCCATTCGGTAGGTAAGCCCTGTACGGCTGGCAGATTCTGCATTAACCCTTGTTCCTAAGCCTGTGTACTTAAGTATGTGGCTGACCATTTCGCTTTTGCCCGTAGCTGTATCACCTACGATCTTAAGTTCCACCCACCCACGTATTGGATCGGTACTCCACGGTACACTAAAGCGTAAGATACTATGCTGTACCAGAAGTACGCCTAGCAGGGTTTCGTCTCTTTCCACGATTCGTGTAACATTGTAGGTAAGATCAGCGCAAATCTGAGCCAACTTGACTTCAATACCCGCCGCCGTCTCGTCTGCAGGCTGGAAGAATTTCAATGATTCTCCAATTTCCGGTGTAAGTTTAAAGCTTTCTACAATATCTTGCAGTGGTTTAGCTGACTTAATAACGATTGTCCCCTCTTGATTCTTTGGGTGGGGAAATACGTATCCCGTAAGCTCGTAGTACTTATTCTCGCTTATCTGCATGCCACCTACGGAATATATCTTTCGTAGTACATACCTGCCGTCAGCGTTTAAGTCACCGGATACCCCTGTTTCCGCCATTGGAATAACCAGTAGTTCTTCTACGTTGGTAGTTTCCAACACTTCGTATTTGTACTTAGTGCAGCTAGGTGTACCCGACATACCTTTAATTATAGTTTTAAGATCATTGTCATGCGCGCCGGCCATTTGAATCAGTTCCCGGTTATTCTGACCTAAGTCGTGGTAAACTTCCGGCACATCAAACAGAGGACAGTGAACTTTCTTGCAGGTAGATCGTCCGTAACAGTGAAATTCGATACGCCGGGGAACAATATACGGGGTCTGCTTACGTCCGGCTATCATTACTCTTGTCTTTACCAGCTTGCCTGTGTAGTCCGCATTTGCTGTCCCATCAAGGTGCATGACAGTCGCTTCTGCTTCATCTTGTTCTATCCCGGCTTTCGTACACGAACAATGAATACCGGAACACGCAACACGATCATACTCGGAATTCCCCGGAACCTTTGGCCCATGGAGGCTGCGAATAAAGGCACAACCAAAACGGCATTCAGCGTTGTATACTGAGTCGAGCGCGCTACGGGTATTCGCTACACGTGCCTGCTTCTGATAATTCCCGGACGCCGTGGTATACTTTAGTACCCACGGTTCCAAGAGAGCGAGGGCCTCGGCTTTTGTATAACCTGCGTCCTTCATATAACAAGCAAGCTGTAAGGTAGCCGGGTTACGATCTCCATCTTTCTTCCAGCCATTTTCAAGGATATCCTTAACGCATATAGGCGGGTTCTCTTTGTTGAACTTGTAAACGTCTTTAGAGTACCGCGCACCCGCTGTAGCCAGCATTTGTTGGTATTCTACTAACTTATCCTGGTAGAAATGAGCCGCCGCCTTGCGCGTTCCTTGTGCTGTTTCCCGTACATCTTCAGCTATTATGGGCTGTAAACGCGGAGTTTTAGCTAGTACTTTAATACCGTCAAGGGAAAGAGTTTTTAGTTCTTCGATACTGATTTCAATTTTAAACAGCCTTGTTGTTTGGTGTACGGAATTCGGAATTCGTAGCATACGAGGCATTGTGTATACAATAGGGTCTATAGTCGCCATTTCCAGCCTGTGTGTTAGGTAGCCGGATATATGCTTAAATACTTTTGTCAAGTCGTTGCGTGGTTGAATATTAAAGGCTACGTGGTTTATAAGAATATGGAACCCTTTACTACCTGAGAAATACACGTGTATATCCGTAGGCTGTATGTCGAGTTCCGAAGTAAAAAAGTCGATTATCTTAACTGAATCTACTTGAGCGATAGCGGGATCTTCCGCACAATCAAGGTCGAAGTAAAGAGGGGACAAACACTGTTCCCCCTTGATTCTTTTAGAATTGGCAAATCTTTGTACAGTAGCATAGCAGCTATAGTTTGCTGCTTTTTCTTGCTGATGCTTCTGTATATCGTCTGCTAGGATTCGCGTCCAAGGACTGTTGGTTCCATCGGGTAGTGTGTGCCATACATCGGTATATTTAAAGTCAGCTAGTGGGTCCATTGATGGTCTTGGCATAATTAAGCTCCTTAAGATAAACGTAGTTCAGTATCTAAGTTCTGGTTTAAAACGTTTAAAACTGCTATCATTCTGTTATTAATAAGGGATACACTGTCATAAACAGAGGCAAGTTCAGCGTCTACAGTTGTTACAGGGCTTTTAAGTGGGGTAGTTGGGGCTGTGTTGTCTACTGTTTGTGGCTGAGGTAGGAATACCAAATCCTCCACCTCATTTAAAATGCTGGCAGATTCCCGCAGCCCTGATTGAATTTCCCGTAATCTGACAGAGAGCGAACCTTTTTTCGTTTCCGGTGCTTGTGGTGAACCAATTCCGCACGGTATGTTCATGTTTCAAAATACCTCCTAATTTTTTAAGTCACCGGGGCGCGATGGCCCCGGTATGTTCTTTTACTAACTAAACATGACAAACTTTATCACAAAAACAAGTTGGAACTAACTTTCGAGGATTAGCCTCTTTATCTAACATAACACTTGGCACGTAGGTAAGTGCCTCGGCTACAGCATAACTGCCGTCCGGATTCTTTTGCTGCGTAGTAATTTGAACAATGCAGCCGCCGGGAACATTAGCTACTTTCGTAGATTTCATCCAGCCCTGTTCTTGCGACGAAGCCTTGCAGAGTAGGGCGAATGTGTCCCCATCGCCATAAACCTGTAAATCTGAGATATTTGCTTTCGCTCCCCGTACTTCGGTAATATTTAAGTCTTTTTCTTTCATAAGATTACCTCCTAAGTTAATTTCGTGCTACGCTTGCGTTAGCCCAGAATACCGCTGTTTCTAACTCGAACATAGCCATAGATTTTTCCCTGCCATTAGGGCATAACTCTTCAATCACGTAAGCTAATTCTTTAGCCTTACTCCGGATAGTGTCGTACTTTTCTGGTTGGCCGTCTTTTGGTGTGTGGTAGTTAAAGTTGTTTTCGATTTTCGGGTTTAGTTTAGCGTCACTGTCATTATCATCAATTAGCGCCTCAAGTTTAAGCGCGACTTCTGCAGCCCTGATGTACACAGCATCACCCCACGACTTCATAGGGTCATTGATTTTGGCTGCTAGGTTTCTTATAGCTTGCACCATACGCTTTATAAATTCTTGATTGTCGTAAGAGTTTACAATGTTATAGCCCTCTTTTTCGCTAATTAGGTTTATTGTTCTAGTATCATAGTGGCCACACATACCACCATCTGTTGGTATGCCAAATAAGTTATTCGGTGACTGCTCAAATATGACGTACTCACCGGAACCGTAGTCACTCTCGCTAGACTTACGTTCAACATACACAATTTTACCTTTGTAATTTTGCATTGATTGTTTCCCCCTATCTCTTATTCCAAGGTTTAAAGCTTTTAATCTTTTCCAGCAGTGTTTCCGGGTGGCCGTCAAACGTGATACCCCTATCGTCAATCGTGACCACGGCTGCGGGTTTCTCCCCGGTTACGTCGTCAACCTCAATACTATGAAGCTGTAGATAGTCCTTGATTGCTTGAATACCGCCCTCTTGATAGCACCGCGACGATACCACGACTACTTTATACTCTTTTCGAATCTCGGCAATCGCTTCACGAATACCGTTTACAGGTGGATCGGGTATTACAGCAGGGCCTTTCCAGCCACTAGAATAGCTGTGAATAACGCCGTCAAAATCGAATATTACGGTTTGCATTTTATTTGTCTCCTTGTCTACAGCTTTAATGAAATCATCTAGTCTTTTTACATATTGTGTATACCAATCAGGGTTTGGTAGTCTATTGTAATCAAATCCCTGTAAATCGCAAAACCGTTTTACTGTTGCCTTTACTACTAATTCTTTAGGAACGTCTGGCATTCTGCTTGCCCCCTATTTATAGTTACCGGGGCCACCTAGGCCCCGGCACACTACACGCGTAAGCTACAACTAATCTCGAATCATCGTAAACAGTATAGAGACGTACGTCACAATGATAACAAGTAACAGAATCCACAAGGATTAAATACTACCAGCCACAATTAAATGATTAGGAAGCGCGATTTTCAGCTTCTCAATTTCTGCTTTTACCGCGTCGTTGTAGTACCTTTGGTATTTCGGGCAACTAAGTAAGAACTTCGGTTTTTCATCTTCGGATTTCGGTTTTTTAACTTCCAGTTCGATTTCCACAAACTGCATAAAACTTGACTCATTAAGGATTTCGATATGCACGTCAAATGTTTGTGGCAACTTAATAGTACCTTCTGCGTCCCCTACCTTGATCATGAAGGTATAATTGCTGCTGTCGGTTTGTGAGAAATCGCCGGTGATGTTCGTAACAAATTTGAACTGCTTCAGGGTAGCCATAAGCTTATCAATACCTATAATTTCCCCAGGCTCCCGGCGCTGTAAGAACTTAATGAATTCGGCTTGATCCATAGTTACACCTTGGGTAAGAATATTAAACCACTCTCGGCACTGCTGTGACAGCTTGTACTGATAACTAAGTCTGTCTTTAGAGTGGCTTATCACGGTATCATCAAGAATAACCCGGACGTAGTTCTCGTTGTAAGATATTACTGTGCTTTTAACGGAACCTTTGCTTTCTACCAATGCTATCAGGCTTTCCACAGAATCTGCATTGTACTCATATCCTTTAAGTTCATATGGTTTGTTTGCCTGACCTTCGAGAATCGTTAGTGTGTCACCGTTAACCGTTACATTAATCTGTTTTTCGTTGCTCATTTTTACATAACCTCCAAATTATATTTTGGTAACTGGGTTACTGTAGCCCCTACAGCTTCTGATTCCTCTTCTTCAACCTCGATAGCGAACTTGTTGTCGAACTGGTACACAGCGGCTTTCGATAGCCCTGGCAGTGCGCATTTTACCCCTGCTTTGATTTTAGCCATGGTAGCGGTACCTTCGACTGTGGTTATATCAATGTTGATTGTAATTTTGCCTCCCCCTGCGGCAAGTGCTTCTCGGTAGCAGCGCTGAAACTCTTCGTCAATGCTGCCCTCGCATACGTTGGATAATGTTAATTCTTGTGACATTTGTATAGCCTCCTAATTTTTTATATAAAGGCTGCTGAGTACGGGATTCGAACCCGTCAATCTCATTCCCGTAAAATACAGGACTTGTTGACTACTCCCTGCAGGTCTAAGTACGTGTGCCGCCAGTGTAACTTAATCACCGTGCCGGATACCCACCACGTCGCCCCAGCAGTTCCCTCTATAACCTCTTAATTATTCTTGGATTCCGAATTCTGCAGGGATGAACAGACCAACCGGTTCAAATTTAATACCAACATAGCTATCTGTGCTACCTTTAACATCCCGCACTTCAGAAATCAGACGAGTGATTACCGTGTTAGCCCCTGAACCTTTAGGGATTTTATGGGTAGTTTTATAATGACCATTAAACACATTTCGTGTAAATGTACCCCAGCCGTAGCTATCGCCAGGTGCATAGCTAATTAGGTAGATAGGTGGTACATCTTCCGCGTTAATATCTTCAGCGAACACGATATAGGCGAGGTAACGCAGTTTAACATTGTCAAGATTATACCGTTCCTTAGCTTCCGGATTTTGGTCTAACCAGGCTGTAAGTGCCGCTTCAGCATCTTCCCGGTTACGTTCAGCAACAATCAACTCACCTTTTTCCGGAGATTTGTCAGCCCCCCATACCATGTAGCGCTGCTCACCTTTGCCAATAACGACGTCAATACTATCCCCAAAGGATACAGTTTCATCACTGGAAAGAACAAAGTTACCCTTTCTGTTGATTTTAACCCAGTCACCCATACGGACGTAGTCAAGTTCGAGTCCCTCATTTACAGCTAGGAAGTTGGTCATTGTTGATTCGAGGATTTGGGTAATGTAACCTTTTTTGTGTACCTCTGCTGGAAGGTTTTTTTCTACTACTGCTACCGCCGCTTCTTTGTTTTCTTTGTTTTCCATTAATTTATATCCCCTTTATATTTTAATTTTGCTTAACGTGGAACTTAACTGGTTTTAATTTAGACAAAGCAGGAATAACATCGCAATGTGAATTGCTTGGTCGATGTATAGGCTTGTCGTCAATGCTGTGTCTTTCGGTGCATAGTGGCACTTCCAATAGTCAACAGTGAAGTGTGACACGAATAACAACCACAGCTTCGGTGTGGTGAACATTCCGAAAAACGTAAGTATGGCACCTAATATTAAGGTGTAGATTAAAACGTGGCATAACAGTAAATAGTTGTTCTTACCCTTCATGCCCGATAGGAAATCTCCCTGTAGCGGGAAATCAGCAAGATAGTGACCTAGTAGCAGGTACAGAAATTCACTCATGTAACTCCCCCAATCATCAGTTATTTGAACATTAGTTAACGTTTACAAGATAATCACCACCCTTCATACGCTGTACTAAGCGTGTGATTTAGTAGTTGATATCGTCAAACACTATCGGAATACAGGCTTTAAGAGCATTGAGTAGCGGACACATTACTTCCCGCATTTGGGGATGGGCGGCGGCTGCTGTGCGTAATTTCAATATGGTTCGCCATTCTCTTAAGTTGGTTGTAACCACGATTTCCGTTTTCAGGCTATTAGGTAACACGCTTCGGGCTTCTTGCGGCGGTGCACCTAATTCCAACAAAGACAAGTACGCGTTTTCAGCCTCTTGCATGGCATTAAACCAATTGAGATACTTTCTGTCGTCGTCAAGCGTATCCTGCCCCCAGAAACAAGGTTCAATTACGGTGATACCTTTATCGTTGTTCCCGTAATTACAGTACCTGGTTGACTCCTGAGCATAGCTGCAAATTCTGTGTCTTACGATTTCGTGGGATACGCCCCGGTCAACGGTAAACCTAACTGATAAACTAACGTGTTCAATCATAGCTTCGTGTCCACGGTCAATAAGTGACTTTACAAATTTCAGAGCAGAACCATCAGTTATTTTATTCTCTGACTTGTAACATACTCGGCCAATGCGTTCCAGCTTCTTTAGAATTTCCATGCCGTCAATTTCATCAATGACTTCGAAACTAGGTTTAACTATTCTCATAGTCTCATCAACCCTTCCTGACACTCTGGGCAGAGGTTTACGTCTCTGAATTTAATCAAGTCACCTGTTCTATGGCACGCACTGCAGCGTTCTTTGTGCTTTTTGATGACAACTGTATCACCTTCTACGGTAACATCTACTAGTGTACTGTAGTCAATACCAAGCGCACGCCGGATATTTACTGGGATAACCATGTTCCCCATGTCGTCTACCTTTTTAACAAAGCACCTATTATTCACAAAACTTTCCTCCTTGCTTTTAGTGACTATTTTGCGGCCCCGCTTATTGTTTAGGAATTCGATGTGACTTTCCAGCACTTTGATTGCGCTGTCAATTTCGTCCATATCCACCGTAATACTCAGTTCCATTTTGTTGACTGTATGTTTACACCCGACAGGCTCCCCACAATGCTGACAAACTTGCTTATCTGGAATAAGACAGAACATCTGATCACCTCCTTTCACTTTTCGTGTAATTTAACACGTTCTCTGGCAATAACGCAGTAGTCCTCAGCGGTGTCAATACCTATAAAGTTTCTGCCTGTGTTCTTAGCTGCCGCCAGAAAACTACCGGAACCACAACAGTTGTCTAAGACTAAGTCCCCGGGATTCGTATAGGTATTGATTAGGTACTCCCCAAGTAATATTGGCTTTTCGGTTGGATGCCGGACTTTTGATGGGTGTACCTTCTGAAACCTTAGTATTGATGTTGGAAACTTCATGTTTCCGTGCTCCTCGACATTGTCAACAGTAGAGGCCTTATTGTAATTCGTACCCCCTACATCTTCTCTTTGGCTGTGACCTTTAGAATGACTCTTATTACCCACTGTCTTCTGTGGGTTGTATACTGGCGGTTTGTTATAAAACACTACGATATCTTCGTGACACCGTAAGGGCATTTTATTAGCGTTAAGGAATCCAGTGGTCATTTCTTTATCCCATATCAAATTATATCTGTGAATTTTTTCGTTTGATAGTACTAAATGCGCTGTAAACTTATCTTGAGCAAACAGCACAATAGCTGCATTGTCTTTGGTAATTCTTTCGTACTGCTCCCAAAGTTTATCAAAAGGTATTATAGTGTCCCACTTATTACGTGCCGTAACGCCGTAGGGCAAATCGCAAAGTACCATATCCACAGTACCGCTTTCGATTTCCTTCATTAGCTCTATACAGTCCCCTTGATGGACTTTATTAATAGTTAGCATATAGCATCAATCCCACTTCATTCCATCAAGGAACGCTTCAATATCATCCTTGTTGGTTCTCGGTTTCTTAGGAACTGTAAGCCCCAACCTCTGGTATACTTTCCTCCGGCTGTAATACTGCGATTTAAACACCCCGACATTCGCGTCCACTATATCGATCCACAGCGCTTTCTTCTCTGGGTTACGGGGGTCTGGCCGCTGTATTCGCCCGATGGTTTGCTCTACCCCTATACCGTTCTTCGCGCTTCCTGTATCGCCTCTTTGTGGTATTGCTAGAAGTCCTACACAAAGGTTAGGTAAGTCTAAGCCCTCTTTAGCAATACTGGAAGCTATTAGAATATCAAGTTTTCCAGCGCGGGACTCTTCCATTACTTGTTTCCGATATAGTGGAGTGCATTGCCAGCTTCGCATTTCACTTTCCGTGTAATTCTCAACCTTGATTTCCCACCGTTTAGCTTTAGCATTAAACCTGTAGGCTACCGCTTTACCTTGCTGCATAAGTTCTTGGGCTGCAAACTCGCTACGAGCTACGCGCCACGAACACTGGCTTATAGGGCCGTGAACTACTGCTGTACGAATTCCTTTAAAACCCCGCTCGGCGGCTCTCTCAAGAATTAAGCCGTGTAACTTGTGGGCATACTTAATGCTCTCACTTACTACGATAGTAAAGCCCTGCTTTAAATTATTCAACGTGGTGTCTGCAATTAGTATAGCACGGTCATCATCTACGATCAAATGCTGTATAAGGTCGTGATAGTCCAATTCTTCGCCACCAGCGTCCACAGACGTCCCATTCCTCACTGATGCTGGCTCATAGTCGAAATCGCTATAAACGAATTTTATCTCCGGTTTAATTAATCGTCCCGACTCGTATAGGCCGTCTCTCGTGATTCGGTATACCTCAGGCCCTATTGCGCGATACATGTACTCTTGCAGCATATCCTTACGCTCTGGTGTGGCTGTAAGTCCCATTATTCTGCGTGCTTTAAACTTATTTAGCACTTCGATAAACGTGGTACTTGGCGTGTGGTGGCAATTATGCGTTAAGATCCCGTTAGCAATAAAAGTATGGTCTGTGGTGGTAAAATCGTAAACTGCGGTGCCATGTAGCGGCGATACCTTCTTTATAGCCGTTAATCTATAAGGTAATCCTTTATAGGTAATTTCACGATCAGTGTAAAATGTCCTCTGTTTAGAGAATCTGGCTAGTGTTTTACGGGAGTTACCTAAATTACCAATATTCTCTATAAAATTAATTAAATCCTGACCACGTATTGTTATTCGGTGAACATCATTGTGGCCCTTAAGCTTATCAGCAGGTTTCTTAGACAGTGTACGGGCGTGTACCCCAAACTTCATAAGTAATTGTCTCATCTGTTCTAGGAAAGCGTATGCAGTCATGTCAAGAATCAAGCGTTGGCAACCGTTTTTTTCTGTAACTACAGCCCCCTCTGCGGCGAATACCGTGGTGATAAACCCCCGCAGGGCGTCTGACGGCGCCGTAAAAACCGTATCAGTAATTACTAGCTTATAGGCTTTCTTGCCCGCAGGGATAGCAAATGTCACCATTAACGTAGTTATTATCTCTTTGTTTGCAGACCATAAAGTTAAATCGCCCCGACAATTAATTGATTCTTTATAACTACTACCGTATCCAAAAGCCGTCAACCCCGCCTTAAACACTCTTCTATAGTAGTCTAAATCTGTTCTTACAGCAACTTTCACCCTGGAGAGATTTTTCTCAATATGCCCATCGGTGCAAATTAACGCCACGAAAGCCAGTTGTTCGGGCGTCCATTCACTCTTTTCTACGTGTGGTGTACTTAGAGGCAGCAGCAAGTAGTCCCCTTCGGTCAGGTCTTTTGTCTGTATTGCTTGAACACAGTCACCATCGGGAGGCACATACCCCCCTTTAGAATACGTCTTGAACTCTTTTTTATACACAATATGCTTATGTGTATCGGTACAGTTAAGTTTTCCGTTTTGTGTAACTACTTCGTAAACAAGTCCAGTACGTTGGAATTTGTTGCTCACTACCCCACCCACGACTAAATCACCATTCATTACGTCGGCTATTGGTTTAGCTGTGCCGTCTGCTAGCGTAATTAGCGTGTCACCGGCAAGACACTCGTCAACTACAACGTTCCCTATCAAGGGATCAAGTGCCTCGATAAGTTCTGGACGTTGACTTAAAGTCTGGGCCATCGCCACAATTAGCTTACCATCCCCGTAATCCACAACACCGTCAGCAATTCTACCAACACGCCCGATATCACCTGAAACTGCCTGAGCTTTAGCTATAGTTTGCTCCAAAAGGTCTTTCGTGTGAGTAAGCCATATTGTAGGTTTCCCTGTATCGTGTACATACTTAAGACCCATTACTGTCTTACCACTACCTGCGGGGGCTATCAAAACCCCGTTCTGCTGCATCATTGCAGCTACTGCGGGCAACTGGTCGTCCTTAAGGCTGTAAGCGGTATTCCATTCCCCGAAGTCTACAGCTTTTGTGTCGTTGTATTGTTCAAGAATTATGTCAAGTGGGATGTTCTGCTGCTGCATAATGTTTTTAAGGTCTTTTAAGAACCCTCTAGGACATACGATATCCGAACCTTCCAGCCTGTATAGTTTTAACTTCTTTTCAATGCCCCAAACCTTTTGGCGTTTCTTTTGCTTTTCAATGTATACCGGGTTGTCGATTTCCAGGGCTTTGGTTATTGCAGACCGGAGGGGAACCGTAGCCCCTCTGATCCATATTTGATTTGATATAGTGATCTGTAGCAATTAATTCACCTACTTTAATATATTGACTAACCCTGTAACTTCTAACGAAGCACCACCCCCGAATATACCCATAACCAATAGAACTAAGACAACTATCCATATGCATAACGTACCTGTCCATTCGATAGCCATTACCGCAACTTCAGTTACTTTTTGGATTTTAGTCTTATCTGCTAACATTCACGTCGCCCCTTTCCGTCATAGTTAAACCGCTATAGGTAAGTCTAGGATATCTATCTCGGTCTAAAGCGAATCCAGGAAAACCAGCGGGTAGCTTACAAAGTACAACAGATCCGTTTTGGGTTATTTCTAGTACTCTAGCTTGGTATTTAAGGTCTTTGCTTACAGCTACAACGGCTACACCTAGGGATTCCCCCACACCACCATTACGGATATCACACAACTTGAGATACACATCTTTGTCATTTTTGTTTTTTGCAGTTTTAAACATCAGCCTTAACCCCTGTCAAAGGGAAAACCCTTTTTAGTAACTTATCACTGGGATACCACTTATCGCAGCCTTTGTCCTGGTCGTACCAAGAAGCGCCTTGCGTCTTAGACTTGTAGTGACAACTTACCTGCACTTCACCGTCAACATCGACATACCAACAACTACAACAACCGAAGCATGTTCCTGGGTTTCCAGCCTCATTGCTGCGTACAAAATCCTGAACAATTTGCTCACGTTCTTCTCTTGGTTTTAAATCCACAATGTCCCCTCCTAAGAATTATTTGCAGTAATCAACCACAGGCTGTAAATAATATGTCCTCTTTTCAGCTTCCATTAAAGGTATTTCCACGAATTGTGTAAATAGAGAACCGAAGTCACCTAGCTTTATATGATTCTTACCTTCTCGCTTCATAAACCGTAGCGCGTCAACCAGTCTAAAAACAAGCGTCCTATCTGTATCTGCGTTTAAGAAGGATACAAACACCAGCCCCTTGTTGTGCTGTAGAACGCATTCGAAATCGAGTAATCCACGAATCTGCGGAGGACGTAGGAAACTTAGTTCGAACTTGTCTCCCGCTGTTCGCTTGTGTTCAGCTAAGATATTACAGCTCTTTAAGAGCACTACTTCATCTGCCGGCCTGGTCCCGGCTCCGGCATCAGTAATCCGGAGCCTCCAACTGTTTGGGACTAGCGCCCACGATCTACGCATTTCATCTTGGAAATCCTCGCCTCTGTCCCGGCGTTCCTTTTGCTTATTCGTGTTCGCCAATGCGGTCCCCAATGTATTCAACAATAGCTATAAACGGCATATCACCAAATTTTTCCGCTGCTTCATCAGGTATTTCTATATTGAAACCAGCTTCGAAATCCATAACTGTTTCAACAATGTCAAGGGAATCGGCACCAAGGTCATCTATTAATTGTGCGTCATCAGTAACATCAGCCGGATCAATACCTAATTTTTCTACAACAATATCTTTAACTCTTTCAAATGTTGTCAATTTATAGCCCCCTTATCTATTAGCCAGGAACAGCAATAGCGCCGCCTGAAGTCCCGCTTTTGCTTTAGCGCTTTCCAGTGCGTCTTTCGCGCCATATAATGCGTCTTTCGCCTGTTGCATGTCTACGTCAATCGAAGCAAGATCCCCGTTTACAGTAGCCAATTCCTTTCGCTGCTCTTTACTTGCCTGCCTGCGGTAAGCGTCACGCATAACATCATTTGAAAGCGGAATTTGTTGACCATTAACTACAACGAACTTTCCAGAAGAATCAATCAGCATAAAGGCATCAGCTTCAGTTAACTTTACGGCAGTTTCCAGCTCAAATTTTCTCTTGAGCAACGGGGACTTTTTTTGAAACACGTCTTTCTGTGCTCCGCTTTTTTCGACAACGTCATGGCTGCAAATGTCTAGTTGATCAAGGGTTTGCTGAATAGCATTTAAAGTAATTAGGGACGTGTACTCACTACTTAAGTCTTTTTTCTTAGCCTCCAGGAGCTGTGAAGCGAAGTGCTTTACTTTTTCGGGACCATAAACAGCAATTAGATTTTGTAGTTGTTCCTCAATCTTATTTTTTACTTCCGCATTTTCAATCATTTTTCTTCCCCCATTTGAATTAATTTTACGCCTGCCGCCCCCGCTAATATATCGGTCAGCGGATCAGGATACCAATAATAGAAGTAAACCTCTTTAATGCCTGCAGCTATAATCAGCTTCATACATGAGCTGCAAGGGCGGTGTGTTACAAACATTGTACAGCCTCTTGTTGGTCGTCCGGCGAATGCCGCACTGGCTATAGCGGCCTGTTCAGCGTGGGTAGCGTAGCACTCGTTAAGTTTTTCACCAGACGGTACACCATCCCTGGAGCATATCGTGCATATTTCCATACCTCTACCTGGTCCATTAACCCCTAGGGCTATCGCGCGACCGTCTCGTACGATTACAGCCCCCACCTTACGTCGTAAGCAATGCGACTGTTCGGCTACAATTTTTGCTCTGTTCATATACGCATTATTAACCATATCGGTGCTCATAACATAACCAGTATAATAACACTGTCAGCCACATACTTTACAGGAATTTTGACGTAACCACTGTTACCATCGCTATCAAGACAACACACGTCCAGAGTAAGCGGCCCGACTTTCGAAATCAATCCATATGTTTTTATTTCCAGGTTCTTCAGTACAGTATCAAAGGCATACGAAACCCGATTTAAGGTAAGAGAATCTTTTGATAGTAGTACAGGTCTACCTATCTTGATTGTCTCAGTATCGAACTGTGGTCTTAGAACTACGCCAAATGGTTGGTTTTCCATGGAGCAAGACCCCCTTGTATTTTATAAGAGTATCGGTTATTGAATAGATAGCCCTTGTCTACGTAGACAGACGGCAGCAGGGCTAGTGGTCCATATCTCGTGTGTAGGACATGCTCTTGCGTAATCCCTGTGGGTATTATAAGAAACAGGTTTTCGATTTTCGCTCCGTTAGCTATCATCTTATCTAGTTCGGGAAAGGTTGGCATAGTTTTTCTTAATTTTTCCATGGCCTGCTTAATTACTTCTACGGTTAACTTTTGTTCCATAAACTAACCTCGGTTAAAAGAATGACCGTGAGTAACAGCAACCCCATCTTGATTCCCGCATTCTCGGTTAATTACATCAACCATTTCCTGGCTTCTACTGCGGATAGCGGCAATAAATTTATTGATATCCCGGCCAGCGAAATCATTATACCCTACGTATAGTTGAGAGCCCCGAATGTTCATATCGTCCAAAGACAGTAGGTCAGTAAATAGCATTTCAGGATCTTTAGTCATCATAGTGTCTATCACGGTTAACGCCCCAATATTCCCGTCACTCATTGAAGTTATCAAGCCTATCCGGGACTTAATAAACGCAGCTCTTTGTCTCTCTTCCATATATACGCACCCCCTTACTTTTTGCTTTGGTGTTTTTAGTCGGTACAGTCACAGCTTTAATTGGGTCCCAACCAGCCTTTGTTATTTCTTATAAAAGTATGTGGCCGCCATGTCCGAAAGGTGTAAAGCAGATACCAACGGATACATATCCATTGCTGTACCCATCGACGCGCTACCAGAAAAACCGCCACGAGCCGCATCGTCGAAACCACCCATATGAAACCTAATAGCCAAGGCTTCTTCATCCGATAAGGCTACAAAACGCTGTAAAAGTATTATACTTTTTTCTCCATGACCTGCCGGGAACTTATCATCTACAGAGTAGTAAGGAACTTTCTCCCACTGACCAGTTTTTTCGTTTTTAGCATTGCGGGTAGACACAGTATAATAGTTAGCTTTACACAAATCGTGTAATAAGGCTGTAATTTTCATTGATTCTAGACCAAAATTAAGCTGAAAAGCTTCGTTTATCTTTAACAGGGCGTCGTATACGGCCAAGCTGTGAATAAGTAGACCACCTGTTACAGCTCCATGGTGACGGGTACTAGCCGGGGCAGTGTAGAAATCAGTAGTATCTATCCACTGTAACAGCTCTGGTATTCCGGGGCGCTTAACCTCATTCAGTAAGCTAATAAATACGTTTTTCAAATTATCAAGTCCTCTCATCCTATTGTTAGTTGTGTGCTCCTCTAAGTCTATGAGGCATAATAGCTGTAGCATCTATACCTAAAACTGATGCCAACGTCTCAACTTTCCTTTTTACACCTTTACAAACAAAGCAATCTTTACTGTTACAGACTTCCATACGGTCAAGCAACACCTGTAGTGTCTCTACAACATATGCCTTTTCAGCTTCAATCAAGGTGCTATCATCCCCTTCATTTCTTCTATCTTTTCAAGGGCCTTTTGGATTACTTCAACCGGCAACCCTTCCTGCTTGGCAATCGTTTCGACAATATCATTAATAGGTACGACTGCCTTTTCTCCGGTGCCGGTCTGGATTAATGCTGCAAACTCTGACATAGCATACTCCCGACGATCATCAGCCTCGATCTTAGACCGGTCAAGTACCTCGTTCCCCGGCTTAGCACACTTAAGGGGTACGAGTTCAATGTCTCTTGTTTCGGTGTCAATTACAGCTACTTGGATAGCTCGCTCTAGTGCCTCTGTGCTTGCGCTTGATCTGAGTAGGCTACCCGGATTGCAGAATACCTTGCCGTCTTTACGCTTGTAGACTCCATATCCCGTGTGGCAGTGACCTGTGAGAATTATATCAGCATTTGTTTCTACATCTTGGACCAGCGTATAGCGGTCAAATGGTGGTACGTGATCAAGTAAAAGCCCATGCGCTACGTGGATTCTAAGCCACCTGTCATTTGGTGGGTCAAGCTGCTGACCGTAGCCATACCCACCAATATCCATCTTGCTGGTATAAGGTTCAAAAGTAATCCATACCCGTTCTCCAGGTAGGTTGATACCGTAACCACGATGACGAAAAATACCATAAACCTGTAGCTGAGGTACTAACATTTCCAGCAAACAAAGGCTAGTACGCTCGTAGGTATCCAGGTTGTAAGAAAACAAATCATGATTCCCTATCGTGCTGTAAATAGGTACAGGCGAATTACTAAGCAGCTTCGTGAATTCCAGCAGCACACTAATGGACACTTCCGGCCTGTCAAACACGTCACCAGGACAAATTATCGCTTCAGCCTTTACTTCTTTTGCAATTTCGAAAACCTCTTGGATTTTTGCTTTTGCAGCTTCTTTGTAATCGTCAATACGGTTGCGGGGGTTACTACCCCTTATATGCCAGTCCCCCGTAAATAACAGTTTAATGGCTGTTCACCCCCTGCTCTATACTGTTTAGCACATCTTTGCTGGCAACTATAGCGCAGTTTCCTTTTTGGTCAAGCGCGCTATCTCCGCAATCCGTATAGGGAACCCACCAAGCGCACTTTTCTTTAATACAAACGTGTATATCAAGACCGTCTTTCAGCAGCTTAAAGGTTAAAGGGCAGAACTTTTTGCCAATTTTTTTCTCCATTTAGAGTTACCCCTCCGTTCACCTCTTGGTTTAAGAACACCGTCAATATGCTCTTTGCAACGGTACTTACCGTTCGCGCCCTTGATTAAGGTAGCACCGCCTACTGATGCCCCGGTTAAACCCAAACGCGACTTACCTGCCCCGCACTGCTCACACGTGATAAAGCTAACCTGGTCACTGTAAACGAGATTCGTTAACTGTTTGTAGTTCTTAAACATCTTTTTCAAATAAATCCACCCCTTAAAATTAATCTAAATATGGCTCACGAATATAGAATGAGAATCCTTTACCGTCTGACATTTTACCGAAACCTTCCAGCTTGTTGGAGTACCAATTGTTGCCTGTATTAAATTGTTTTCTTAGGTATTCTCTTACCTCGTCTTCGGTCTTCGTGGAATAAGCTTCGTATTTAGTAACACGATCTTTGCACTTACCGCCTGTGCTGCTTCCGCGTACTATCCACACACCACTTTCAGAGAAGTTTTTAAAAGGCACACAAGGATCTGTGGAGCAGTCACGGTTACACATTATACTCCCGGCCAATTGACAATTGAAAGATTGATCATTAATACAGAGCTCTGGATATCGTGGTTTTTCTTCTTGCATAATTTTATCCCCTTTCACTTTTCGTGTAATTTAATCCCGGTAAGGTTCAACAACATCAAAACTAAAACCGCCGTCTACAGCTTTTAAGTTCTCCACGCTTTTAGGTACAACCGTCGATTTAGCGTTAAAGTACCGCTGTAGATACTCGCGAACTTCGGACTCTGGCTTTGTAGTCTTAACGCTCCATTGGGATATCGTATCCCCATTACCATACGTACGATTACCGTTAAGCGTCAACAGTATACCGGATTTCTGGTACTCCCTGATCACTCTGCAAGGCATACTCTCGCATGGACGAGTACGGGTTACTTGGTACTTGTAGAGATAACACGGTACTTCTTTGTCATGAATACAATTCTCTGGGTAAAGTTCTCTTTCCATTTGATCACGCCTTTCTTATTTATAGTGTATAGTGTACGTCTCCACAATTGCATCAGGTGGGAATGCGCTGAACTTGCTAGGAAAGTCGCCCACATCGTCCACATACGCATTACTGATAGCCGCTCTTTTAATACTGGCGAAAGGAACATCTGGATTACCACGCCCCAGCTTATACCATTCATAAGCCTTGATAGAATGACCTTCCACCTGTTTTTTATCGTCCACGTAGATCGCTTCCCACTCGTCACTGAACGCTAAAATGATTTCTTTTGGCACGTTTAACCCCTCCTTATAGTGTTGTGATCTTGCTGACCCCACTAATCTGCGATACACCTAGTGAAAGCTCTCCTATAGCAGCAAGTGAGCCGTTATGCGTGATAAGAAAAATCTGTCTAGCGAATCTTTCACTGTACTGCTTTAAGAAGTAGCCGACATTTGCCGCGTACTCAGCACTAACCATCTTGCCTATTTCGTCCATGAACAAAGGCCCTTCAACTCCGGCCAGTTCGCTAATCGCTAAGCGTAACGCGATAGTAATAACATCGACGATCCCACCACCCCTATCGTAATCGGGGGGCTTTAACTGAGTAACAATACCATCACTTTCCAGCCAGTAGGTGGCCTCCGGCCGGTTCCCTCTCACGTCAAGCTGTATACGAAACACGTAATTCTTTTCAAAGACCACGGATAATGCTGACGTAACAATTTCTTCTATACGTGATTTAGCCTGCTGCCGTGCGAAGTCCGAAGTCTTTTGTAGTAAGATCTGAACTAAGTCGAAAACGCCTAGTTCTATTTCGGCTTTCGTTTTCTTGTCAACAGCTTCTTGTAACTGCTGGTCAAGCAAATCTTTTTGCCCCTGCCGTGCTGCTACTTTCTTGTCAGCCTGCTGAACATCGAAGTGAATTTTATTTACTCGGTAGGTGTTAATCATTTGAGCTACGGCCTTTACCAAAAATATCTTTCAGAATCATTAGTATAAGGGAAACCCCTACAGCTTGCGGCCAACTTAAGCTATAGCCCGTATTAAACACAAACAAGATAAAATTCCACAGATAGTAGTTAATAACCACAGCTAAACCGAAACAAGCTACAGCTAATCCACAGACACAAATAGAGGCCCCTATCAATGCTATCAACTTACTCATTTACTACACCTCCGGTATCAAACTTTCCACCTGCTGTAAATCTGCTTCAATTGCCGCTTCCAACTTCTCAATCTCCGCTGCAATCGTTTCCGGAGTAACCCCCTGTTCAGTCATCTGCTTAACGACTTCAGCCTGCTGCTGCTCGGCATTCTGCAGATTTGTTTCTGCTACGGTACGCGCTTTCTCCGCGTTAGCGAGTTTCGTTTTTGCTGTTTCAATACGGGTTTTTACATCTTCCATTTACATATCCCCTTTTTATAATTTTTCAAATTCTTCTTTAAGCTCTTCAAGTTTACCCATAACAGCTTCCGCAATCAATGGAGCAAATAGTGCATAAGCCTCGTCACTACCCAGCCCACCGCGACCAGCACCTAACGTAGGATTAGTGCTGCCTGATAAAACAATGTACAGCCCTTCAGCTTTACCTAGCCCGTATAAAGCACCATCTAACTGCATTATCTTACCGCGAAGTTCCTGAGCCTTGTTCACCTTACTTTGTAAGTATTCAAGTGCTTTGTCATCCATTGCAAATTTCCTCCCCTATCATCTGCCCGCAAGTAGGGCATACGTCAATTTCTTTCCACATTTCGTGTAGCTCTTTTTTAGCAGTAGCTAACGAATCACTATGTACCGTCAACCGTGAACTAGCTACAATTGCTTCTGCATTACGGGCTTTATACTCTTCTTGCAGCTTCTTAAAAACCATAAGTGTACTCTGTTTTACGCTCATGGTTTTTAAGGCCTCTGCTGCCTGACTTAGCCCCGCTGTAGTACTTACGGTATCCGAACACTGCTTCATTCGTGTACAGGCTACGTTGTACTGCGCTCTCATAATTCTAAACTGCTGTAAGCGTTCCAACATAACTTCTGACTTTTTAAGAGTTTCGATTACACTATGGTCAACCGCTGTAGACTCAATTAGAGCCTTATAGCGCGCCACACCCTGAGCTGAGGAAGTATGTGTCCCCACTAAGTTTTGAAGTAACTGTGACCGTGTTATGGCGGCCTCTGTATGAGCTAACCTGTCTATCGCTTTTGGTAGGTTGATTGTACTGTTTATTACAGCTTTGTTGATATCAATTTCCTGGGAGCCGAATCTATGAAGACCGGCAAGCTTTTTGATTGTTACCAGTTTCTCATTGTTGACAACTACCTGACTAAGCGTACTTTTAATAGAAGGAAGAAGCGAGTACCGCCCTATTTCGTTTACCAAATTCGTACGCTGTAAACAGTTATCGGTAAACCTACACAATAAGTTTTTCCAGTTACTGAGTTTTGTAGAGCAATCGTCTACAGCTTTTAATGACTCTTGCAGCTTCTTAACATTGCGGAACCGTAGCACGAATTCCGTGTACCCGCTGACCTTAGCCGCTAAACTACTGTAAGTATCCCGTAATTCTGCTACCACTTTATACTTTACTGACTTAGCGTCCACACGTTCAAGCAAAACGCCACATACATGTAACTGCTCAACCTGCTGGGGAAGATCGTAGAACTGCGCTAATGCTGCTTCGGTTTTCTCAATATCTTTTATAGACTGTAACCGCTGCTGATTTGCCGCATAGTTGTCTTTAGCTACAGCTTTGATAGCCATATCAACTACTTCAGTACCCGACAGCTTGCCAAGAACTTTAGCCCCTGCGGATGACGGTTCACTTAATAGAAAAGGAGCGGCTAATTGATAAGCAAAGTTTAGCTCTGTCTCAAAGTCACCGAACTGCGTTTTTACTATTCCGAGAGCTTTGATAATTTCCTCAGGCGTTTCGGCTTTGTCAAAAACCATGGGATCTTCACCGGGGTTTTCCAACGTATAGGATGTCTTAGCGCCTTTACGCTGCTTCGTAACTACTGTCCCGGTAGTTAAGTGGATACTAACTTTAGTCTGTCCTATGGCTTTATTGACAAATGAGTCACCTGCCGGCTCTCCAAATACTACCCACCGGATAGCGCGAATAATAGCTGTCTTGCCCGAGTCACTTGGGCCTGTAATAACTGTTAGTCCAGGGCTTACACTAATGGTGGAATCTACGTGAGACTGAAACCCTGTTAATTGAATTTCGTTAATCGTTGAATTATTCACTTCGCGGCCCGCTCTTAACAGAAATTGAGTAACTCATTAAAGGTACGTCAAATGTTTTTACCTTGCTCAAAGCTTGGTCAAACACCTTTTTTAACCAATCATAATCAGCACCACAGCCCTCTAGTGTGATACCTATAGATGCTGTCGGTTGTGGGTATTTAACGCTACATACAGGCACACCCGTAAGTTCACGAACAGACTCTTCTGGCACAAACTTTGACGCAACCTTATTCCGTAAGTCTTCAAACTGTTTTTCTGGTGAATACCAAGGCTGTAAAGGAGCAACAGCAATTTCAATACTATCACCCTGAAACAACTCGCCTGATCTTCTCAGTTTTTTCTTAAAGTTACTGACAGTTCCTTGAAGACACCATGAAGCTTTACATATATCAACTACGGGCATACCTGTCGTTTTTAAAAGTTCTTTAGCTTTTTCGTGATCATCTACAACCTTAATCACTGTACCATCACTCTCCTTTAAGTACTCTCGCACTTTAGCCTCTATTTTTACCAGCACCCTTGAAACCTGTGGCTGACTGATACCAACGTTAGAAGCAACTTCCCTTTGACTTAAGTCCTCTATGTAACGATTACGAAATACAGCTAGTTCTTTTTTGCTAAACTTTGCGCACATATCACCAATGTTAAAAGTAGAGTCAAAGTCAACGTCAGATCCTAGTACATCCCTGCGCAAGATAATACCACCGTCGACACCGTCATTAACATGTTCATCCATTGAAACAAGCAGAAGATTATTACCATAAGCCAGGGCTTCTAATACATTGGGTACGCTTATTTCTAATATGGCAGCTATGTCTTCCGGAGTCTTGTCTTTAATACCATCATCCTTATTAATGAGATACCAGTTGTCTTTTACGGACCTTGTAAAGTGCACAGGATTATCGTCGCGTATGGCTCTCTGCAATTCACCATGAATCATAGGCACCGCATAAGTAGAGAACTTAACACCGTACGAAACATCAAACTTTTTAGCGGCCTTTATTAGCCCAATATTACCCCAGCCAACTAAATCGTCCATGTCAAACCTATTCTGGAAACCACCTAAATATTTATGTATTGTGTAAGGAACTAACCTAAGATTAGCCTCTATCAGCGCGTTTACGTCCATACGCTTATCTCTGTATATGTGCTGCAGCGTCTAAGGAATAGCCCAGCGTGTTAACTACCTGCGCTAATTGCGTAGGTGTAATGTCACGGGGTATCTGCTGTAGCCACCCACTAGGTTTACCAATAACCGTGTTTAGTGTATCGGGATCAGTACCTGTTTTAATACAGTCAGCTAATGCACTTACAATTACCCGCTGCTCAGGTGTGAGATACTTACCAACCCCATAAAAGTCCCGTATCGGAATGCGCATCACGTCAGCTACAGCTTTTAAGTCCACCGCCGATATGTCGTTTCGGCCACTTTCGATATTTGACAACCAGCCTGTAGAACGGCCTAACTGCTTGTTCACATGCGTGGCTCGAATGCCGTGGGCTTTTCGGATTTCTTTGATTCGTGCTCCTATTGACATTTTTTCTCCCCCTAAAAATAATTTACGCAGCGTGAAACATTTTAAACGTTTTGTGGTATAATAGGTTTAATGATTTGATTTAAGAGGCTTGTTGGCCTTTAGCAATCATTTACACTTCTTTCCTGTTAATTTCACTTTCTTCTAGCAATGTTTCAGCCGGTATACCGAAGAACTTAACTAACCGTTGCTGTAAATCCCATCCTGGATTGTGTCTACAGATGATTATGTGACTAATCATCTGCCGACTAACGTCTGTTGCAGCGGCCACAGCGGCTTGAGTTAAACCGCGCCGAGTTATTTCGTCCTCTAAGAATTGCCTTTTCATTTCACCCCCTCCTTTCAATCAGCAAGCACCACTTGCTTCGTAGTCTTAGTATAAGGCAAGCATTGCTTGCCGTCAAGAGGTGTTTTATGTTTAATAAAAAACTTTTTTCTGACCGTATTAACCTACTAATTAATGCCAATAAAGTAACGCATCAAGCATTAGCAGATAGTGTTGGGATTAAGCGTCAGGCTGTAGGGCAATTTACAAATGGTAATAACCTACCATCTATCGAAACCCTTACAGCTTTGGCCTGCTTCTTCAACGTTAGCGTCGACTACTTACTCGGCTTGTCCGATAAGCCGGAAAGGAGGTAACGCAATAATGAAAAACTTGCTGACTACTACACGTAATGCAGCGGCTGGTTTAGGGCGCTCGGTCGGTATTATTACGTACTTTTCTTTTGGGTTAATAGGCGCCGCAATACATCTTTGGACTATTTCATTAGCTTGGTATCACCTTGGGATTTTATCAGCCGTAGCAGCTCTTTGCCTCCCAGTAGTAGCACAAATAGCTATGTTCATATACTTATTAGTTGGCTTCAAAAGCTTTATCCTGTTCCACTACGTTATCATAACGTTCCTGATAAGTTGGTTACTATTTATCACCTTAGTTAACAGGGTGCTAGACAAGGATTAACAATTATTGACTAAAATATTTTACGCACGGTGTAATATAATACACGATTTGTGGTATAATAGATACAAAGGACGGTGATCATAATGGCTGTAAGAGAACCATTAAAACCAATTTCGCGTGATTCCCTTGGATGGAGACTAAGGAAGTTGCGTAAAGACAAAGGGTACACGTTAACCGATGTAGCTAAGTTTCTTAATATGAAAGGTCCATCACTTATATCTAATTACGAAACCAACTACCGGGAACCAGATTTAAGAACTATAAAAATGTTTGCTAATTTCTACAACGTGTCTATGCAGTTTCTAACGACGGGTGAAGAACCTGAGATAACGCAAGAAATGCTTGATCTAGTTGAACGCATTAAGGGTTTGTCTGACAAGGATAGAAAAATGCTTACCGTTGTTTTGGGTGATTAATATTCTTAAGGCTCAAAACCAGGCTGTAAAACATAACCATCTTCAACTACCTTATAAAACATTGGAGCCTGGTCACCACTAAACCTACTGTTCAATGCCTCACACATCACTTTTGCAAATTCTGCATTGCTGATATTATCGGTAACAACCCTCTCGTCAGGGTAATCACCACCGAAATTATCTGTACTGATGATTTTCAACTTTTACCCCTTTCTTGTGGCACCAGATTAGTCACATTTAGCCAGCCCTACCACCCATTTTTCGAACAGCTCTCGGGGTATTAGTATTTTGTTACCAACTTTAAAGTAAGGAAACTTTGGATTGTTTTTGATTTGGTGGTATATCTCATTAATACCAATCCTAGACAATTTTGACGCCTCTTTCACCGTTATTGTTAACACCGTTTCATCACCTCCCGTTTCGAATTACTTGGTATGCTTGTATTATATTTCAGTTTACCGAAACTGTCAATAGGTTATTTTCGATATATATAAATATTTTTAGAAGGTGTTTTTATGTTCTACAAACAGGTAACAATCCTATGCAATCAACGTGGTATATCGCTGTCAAAACTGATAGCTGAAATAGGGCTAAGCACATCAAACGCCACGTACTGGAAGAAGGGATCAACACCTAAAGCTGATACAGTACAAAGGATAGCAGACTATTTTAATGTATCTACTGACTATTTGCTAGTAGGAAATAAGAACAACGCTAACCAATCTACATTTTCAGAGGAAGATATTGCCTTACTATGGCAAATAAAGAACCTCTCTCCCATAAGTAGGAAAGAGGTTGAGTCTCACATACAGTTTAAGCAGTTTGAGGAATCAAAAAAGAATACATCAGCAACGATAGCCACCTAAAAATTTTTAACGAAGGCTGTAAAAAAGTATATCAATTTACATAAAAAGGAACGAAGCTGACCGCGCCTTTATATAGGAGGACTTATGCCTAAGAAAAAATCACAACGCGCTGACGGTAGATTCGTAGTAACCAAAGTGATTGCAGGCAAGAAAAAATACTTCTACAGCCTTATATCGAAAAAGGATGCTGAAAAGCAACTTAACGAGTATAAAGAATCCTTAGAACATAAACCTAAAAATTACAGGAATATTACTTTATCGGAATGGCTCGACGAATGGCTCACTACTATAAAACAGGATAGTATATCAGATAAGGCGTTTCAGAGCTATGAAAGTAACTGCCGCGTACATATTAAACCCGCGCTAGGTGACTATAAGCTTACAGAGCTGGAAACGCCCGCAATCCGTAAATTCTTAGCAGACTGTAAGAATAAAGTAGTATGCAGGAAAAAGAAACCCACTGAAGACGATCTGCGAATAGCGAAGAAGATTAGTCCCAGGACGTTGCAGTATATCTACGTAACGCTTAATGCCGCACTTGAGCAAGCAAGAAGGGACAAGATTGTTTTAGAAAACCCCTGTGATGCTATTGACAGACCTACAGTTAAGCCTACAACTATTACCCCTTATACTGATAAAGAGAAGACTAAACTGCTGTCTACAGCTTTTAAGTCTGATCCAGTACTGTATATTCTGATAGCACTCGCATTAGACACAGGTGCAAGGTTAAGCGAATTCTTAAACCTGAAATGGCCGAAGGTTGACTTACAGGTAGGTAGAATTATAATCGATCAAGCTACGGAACAATCTAAGGATGAAGGCCCCAAGGAAGCAGCGACTAAAAACCGCACATCAGTCAGGGCTATAAAGCTAACAGAAGAGTGTCTAAAAATTTTAACTGAGTATAAAGATATTCAAGCATCACAAATCAAAGAAATCGGAACAAGGTATATCGACAACGGTTATGTATTTGCCAAGCCTAATGGTAAACTAATCCCGAACTACGAGATAAGTAAACGATTTAAGAAGATAGCGCTTGCAGCAGGGTTAAGACCGGACGCCCACTTCCACGAAACCCGGCACACGCTGGCCACCGAGCTAATCGAGATGGGAATTAATCAGTTTAAGGTACAAGCACTATTGGGACACGCTACCCTTGATATGACTAAGAGATATACGCATTTAACAATTGATAGCCAGGATGAAATAATAAATAAGCTGAACAAAAAACGAAGTAAACGTAAAAAGGTCTGACAACTTTTTGACAACTCGGTTTGAAAATTGTATGGAACTTAATAACATCGTGTAATTGCGTGTAACTTGTAAACGTTTATAGAAAGACTAAGGGATACGAGGCTTCGCAGCCTGTATCCCTTTTATTTTCTGGTGACACACCGGGGAATCGAACCCCGAACCTACTGATTAAGAGTCAGTTGCTCTGCCAGTTGAGCTAGTGAGTCATATGAGGTTGTAAGCAATGTATAGGATGTTCTTCGCTATCGCTCA
>Ga0316613_10000409_pt1 | contig 36771 bp, 37 predicted proteins | sample OWC_soil_day10_C_2_FD_207647 | JGI IMG/M metagenome (GOLD analysis project Ga0316613, IMG submission 207647) | Wetland soil microbial communities from Old Woman Creek delta, Ohio, United States - OWC_soil_day10_CT_b | ecosystem: Environmental > Terrestrial > Soil > Wetlands | place: USA: Ohio...
CTGCCTCAATCAATGTATTCGATTCTGGTCTTACAAAAGCAAAAGTGAAGGGAGCGGAAAGTTCCTTAGATAAGGAACAGGACGGAGTCGAGCAGATACGAGAGACCGCGGTTCTTGAGGTAAGCCAGGCTTATTTAAATCTGAAGGTAGCAGAGGAACGCATTGAGACAAGCAAAGCTGCCGTAGATAAGGCTCAAGAAGCTTTTAGAATTAATGAGGTTTGCTATAAAGAAGGTGTAAGCAGAAATTTAGATGTTATTGATGCTCAATTGGCATTGGTTAAGGCCAAGACTAATTATAATCAAGCACTGTACGATTATAATAGCAGCAAGGCCAAATTGGATAAAGCAATGGGTATCGACTAAATTGATTTGTAGAAATGGACACACACAAATCCTAAAGGATGGAGGGATTAATTTTGAGTGAGAATCATATAACAAATATGGCAGTAGAAATTAGCAATTTGGGAAAGGTCTACGGCAATAGCAATGGAAATCCTTTTACAGCAGTGGATAATGTTAATCTTAATGTGCGAAGGGGCGAAGTCTTCGGTTTTCTGGGATCGAATGGTGCGGGCAAAACTACGACGATAAAAATGATGTGCGGTTTGGTAACCCCAACAACTGGACGTATATTGCTTAATGGCTGCGATGTGGCACTAGAGCACGGGGAAGCTATGCGGCAAATCGGCGTGGTTTTAGAAGGGACGAGAAATATTTACTGGCCTTTGACTGCGTGGCAAAATTTAATGTACTTTGGTAATTTAAAGGGCTGCTCCAGGAGCAATAGTAAAGAACGGGGGGAAGCACTCCTTAAAGAATTGGAGCTTTGGGACAGGCGTAATGATATCATACGGAATTTTTCACGGGGAATGCAGCAGAGAATTGCTATTGCTTGTGCACTGGTTGCTGATCCGCCCATTCTCATTTTGGACGAACCGACGCTGGGGCTTGATGTGGAAGCGACGCAGATCATGAAAGCGTTATTAAAACGCTTAGCGCAAGATTACAAGAAAACTGTAATCATTACTTCACATCAATTGGATGTAGTGCAGGAGCTTTGTGAACGCGTCGCTATTATGCATAAAGGGAAGATAATCGCGGATAAGAATCTTAATGATTTACTCATGCTTTTTGGACGGGATTATTATCAGATTAAGATAAAGGGCGTGCTTAACGGTCATAAAAATGATGAGCTGCAAGATTTCATCATCAAAGAGGAAGAAGGAGTGACACTATTAACTGGGATAATTGAAAATCAGGCAAAATTATATAGCTTGCTTGATAAAATCAGAGAAAAGGGAGTGCCGTTGATTTCTGTTTCTCCGTTAGAGCCAGATTTAGAGGAAGTATTTTTAAAACTGGTAAAAAACGAAAGGAGGATTGATAATCATGATGACATTAAAAATTATGCTTAATGAAACATATAAAGGCTTGCTGATTGCCTGGAACTATAAATTTGAAACTTTTTTGCAACTAGTGATGATGGGGATTGTCTTCATTGGTATAGGTTTTATTATTGGCGGAGGGCAGCTGAGCACAGGACAGCTTACCTATACGCTAATTGGTTATTCTATGTGGTTGTATTCCTCAATCGTTATCTCTGGCATGTGTCGTGATTTGCTGGGAGAAGCTCAGGCAGGTACATTAGAACAAATTTTTATGAGCCCTGTTCCCGTATCCCTTGTATTAATTGGTCGATCTTTTGCCACGTTAATTACAGCGACAATCAATATTTTATTATTTACCATAGTTATATTATTGGCATTGAAAGTTAATATTTCTTTGCAATGGCAGGGGCTTGTTATTTTTATCATTACCATGGCCGGATTATTTGGTTTCGGTTTCATAATTGCTGGCGCAACATTGATATTCAAGCGAGTAGGTGAACTTGCTGGCTTAACGGCAAATGCATTGCTTTTTCTTAATGGCTCGATGCTTCCTGTAGAACAATTTCCTAACTGGCTAGCATTGTTTGCTAAGACGCTGCCGACGACTCAAGGGATTATTTTACTACGCGATACTTTATTGAAGATGCAGCCGCTATATGAATTATGGCAAGATGGCAGTCTAGTATTGCTTTGCTCCCAGTCCATCATTTATTTTGGAGGGGGACTTTTGATTTTTACCTGGTGTGTACGAAGAGCAAAGCTTCAAGGAACATTAGGGTATTACTAAATGAAAAATAGAATTAAATTAGGTAACGATTATCTTAAGATTGCTTTCTAAATAAAGTAAAAAATAACCTGAGTCTGTTCATTATACAAATAGACTCAGGTTATTTTTTATATTTAAGATATAAATGCTCTTGTTTGGAGTGGTTTCGTTTGCTATTGTATGTTCCCCCTCTAAACGTCTCCTTTTTTTAATTAATTTCGGCATATAGATCCACTATGATAAGTTCGTGAAGACATAGACATAATTAGAAAAAATTAATGGAAGCTTTTTGCGTTAGGGAAGACAATAAGCAATATTACTCTTGCTCCTGAGAAACATCCTTTATCGGTATTAGATCTCCAGTATAAGGACGAAAAAATAATATAGCCATAGCGGACAAGACATGTTTTAGTGTATGACCACTGATTATGTGAGAAGTCCATTCATAAAAAGCAAGATCTCTCCATTCGAATCCCTTGGCAATAGCATAAACTATGAATAAAATCCAATAGGGACGATCCCAGCGGACACCTTTGGGGAAAAGAATGAGCAGAATGGGCATCAACAGCAAGGGCAGGTATTGAGCCAGAATATAGGGACGAAGATCGCCAAGTCCCAATTGCTCAGTAAACCACCAATAGACTATGCTAGTTGTACTAAGAAAAATAAATGGTCCAAATAAAACTTGTCCTATACGTTCTCCAAAACGTTCAGCAAATAAGCTGGCTGCTAAAGATGCAAAGCCTAAGGCCATAGGAAGACGATCCCAAAACAAGCTATTATTGGAGGGAAACCAATGATAATATGCAGAACCTAGTCCAACAAAAGTTATGGAGGCAAAGAAAAATTGCCAGCGAAGCACAGTAGGAGAACTTTTAAAGTGACTAAAACAGCGAAATCCTAAGATGCCGGAGATAGAAAAGAGGACATTGGAAAGAACATTACTTCCATTAGAAATAGTAAAAATGGTACGGCGATCCGCAAAATGATGATAGGCAATATCCAGGGAAATGGAAGGCAGACTAATTACCTCAAGAACAGCAATAATAACAAAACTAAACAGAATAATAAGACGCAAATAAAGCCAATTATAAGGTAAAAAGGATAGTATAGAGCGAAACATATGAATAACCTCCTAAAAGTTAACGTTTGTTAACCTTGGTATAAAATAAAGAGTTCCATTACTAGGAAAATTGTCTCCTTACCTAGCTCCTCTAGCTTGGCGCGTTAAAAGTACTAAGTAGACAACAAAGGCAAGAAAGACAATGCCAGTAGCAGCTAAGGAGCTATGAATTGACACTCCAAACTTAAAAGCGAGGGTATAAGCTCCGACACCGAGAAACATAAAACTATTTTCCACAAAGTTTTGGACGGCAATAGTCTTACCTGCTCCTATGGTTTGATGACCTATATGTTGCAAACAAGCATTCATAGGGACAATAAAAATACCTCCCATACAGCCTATCAAGAGTAAAAAGATAGTAGCAATAGCTAGGGCTTTAATCAAGAGAAACGCCAAGATGCAGATGCCCATACCCAAGCCATACCAAGCTGTCTTATGATATTCTTTTACCGTAATCAGATAGGGGGTAATGATCGCACCGACGGCGATGCCAATACCAGTAACTGCAATAATCATACTAATTTCCATTCGACTGCTAATGCTAAGGGTGAGAGGTACCCAAGCAAAGATAATCATTCTAAGAACAGCCGATGCCATCCAGAATGAACCCGTGCCAATGAGGGAATAATGACTTTGTTTGTCATGAAACAAGGTAGCTGTATCGGCAACGAATTCTTTCACGGCATTACTATATTGAATACTTCTATTGCCAGGATCGTTTGGTATTAGGATATTCACACCAATGGATAAACCATAAAGTACTATACATGCGAGCAAAGACAAAGGAATTGATAGTTCTGACAAATATCCCCCTGCGACTGATCCAGTGAGAATTGCCAAGATGGTATAACTTTCTAAGCTGGAATTGGCTCTTAGTAATGCCACCTCCCCCCTTGCCAGCAAGGGGAGGATACCATACTTTGCCGGGCTATAAATTACGGCACCGATACCAACTACGCCATAACTTATAGCAGGGTCACATTTAGCAAGAAGCAGGATGATTCCCAATGTCTTAACTACATTGCCAACCATAAGCACTTGGGATTTTGGTTTCTTATCAGCGAATCTGCCAACCCAGGGCGACAAAATAATGTATGAAAATAAAAAAGTACTTTGTACCAAAGGCAGATAGTATTCTGGATAACCATCTCTATGTATAATGCCCAAGGCAATGAATAAAATCATATTATCAACAAAGGCTGATAAAAACTGGGCTAACAGTAATGCTCGCAGCGGTGAAAACTTAGGAAGCACCGTTTTCCATCTCCCTTACTGCAATTGCTTTTAGTGTCACATAATCAATCTTGCCGCTCCCTAGTAACGGCAGTTTATCCACGATACGTACCGCTGTAGGCATAATCAGCATACTTTGCCCTGTTTGGCTAATATATTTTTGTAACAGCTGCTTGCTAGCTTCTTTGTAAAGGGTATACAAGATGATTTTTTCGCCTTTCTTAGGATCAGAAATATTCACAGCTGCATTTTTATCGGTAAGAAAACAACCTTCGACAGCTTTTTCTACAGCATCCAAACTGATCATTTCCCCGGAAATTTTTGCAAATCGTTTTAAACGTGATTTTATCGTAATGAAGCCATCCTTATCTACCATGACAACGTCGCCAGAGTTATACCATTCTTCTGCTGGCACAAAACCCTTGCCATGCAGCAGATAGCCCTCCATGGCATTCGGACCTTTCACATATAAATTTCCTCCTTCATCGATTCCTTCTACTATTTCAGTTCGCCACTGTATACCTGGGAGAAATTTACCTACCGTACCTCTTTTATTAAACATGGGAGTATTAAAACTAAGTACTGGTGCCATTTCCGTTGTGCCGTAACCTTCAAAAATACGTACACCAAATTTATCATACCAAAGGTTACGCACCTCATCACTTAATTTTTCACCACCAGCTAATGCATATCTTACCTTGTAAAAGTCATAGTTGTGCGCATATTTCCCATACCCTGTAAGAAATGTAGATGTCCCTAGAAGTATTGTGACATTACGGTCATAGGCAATTTCAGGAATGATTTTGTAATGCAGAGGACTAGGATATAAAAATACTTCAAATCCTTCCATAATCGGTAAGAGGGTTCCCGCAGTTAAGCCAAAAGAATGAAACATGGGTAAGGCGTTCAGCATTCTGTCCTGGTGAGTATAGTCAATGACGCAAGAAATTTGATGAATATTAGCCTTAATGCTAGCATGCCGCAATACAACACCTTTGGGTTTGCTTTCACTACCGCTAGTAAATAGAATCAAGTGTCGATTACCCTGGGTGGTAGCTTTTTGTCTAACCATGTATTTTACTATACCTAGTATTTTATCAATACCAGAAATAGAGATTTTCAAATCCTCAAGATACACAATATGAAACTTCCCTGCCAATAGACTGATATGTTCTTCAAAGTTGGCTTTTTCTATAAAAGCACGAGAAGTAAGTACCGTTTTTATTCCTGCGGCCTCACCACAATCCAGATTATTTTGTACTCCTGCACTAAAATTTAAAACCGCAGGTGTTTTATTAATATAGAATAAAGCAAATAAAGCAACTACATGACCTAAAGAGTTAGGTAATAAAATGCCAACAGATTCTTCTCCAAGCAGGGTGTCACGCAATTTTTCGCCTATTATATAACTGCTGATAATGGTCTTACGATAGGTGGTTTTGCCGCCAATATCCTCTGCCATAACCGTAGCCATACCGTGAAGTTCGCCCGCCTCCAATAATTCATCAAATAAATTAATGTCCTTTTTAAGATATTCTTTGGCTTTAAACATGGTATTTTCCAAAATAGTACGAATGGTATCGCCGATTTCCCTTTTTTGAAGTTTAATGCTCCGATTTTCACTGGCTTTTAAGTGAATGACCTCGCCAGCATAGAGGGAGACTTTGGGAAACCATTTTGAGTGTACCTTATCGGTAATCCGAGAAGCTTTCGAATACTGTAAACCAGAAAAAATTACGGGATAAATAGCGGCATTAGTTCGAAATGCAATAAAGCCGATTCCACTGTAAATTTTCATCAGACTTCCCGTCCTGGTGATACGCCCTTCGGGAAAGATCACTAAGGGTTTTCCAGCCTTTAATACGCCTACTATTTTTTTTAGGGAATAAGGATTTAAAGGATCGATCCGAATATGATTGATAAATTTGAGAAAAAAATTAATGTTTGCCGCAATATTAGTGTTAATTACATAGCAAACGTCTTTAGGTAAGTAGGCATGCAAGAATAATGGATCTAAAAAAGAAACATGATTTGGTAATATGATAGTAGGTCCATCAAAACGCATTTGATTAAAGCCAATTACTTTTGTTTTAAAAAGGCACCGCAGTACAATTCTTAAAAAGTATCTTAGCATTTCTTCTTTTCCCCTTTAATCCCGTTGAATGATTCACTCTGGAATTAGCACTAATTATGTATTGCCCTTTAGATAAATAGTTTACGCACCATTTCAGCCACTTTATACTTAAGTATGTGAATCTCTGGTAAAACTTCATGAAAATATGGATATTGAGTTAAAGGCTGCAACAGGACTCCAGAATAAATCGCTATCCAAAAATAGACCTCTTGCTGGGGTATTTCCCCTGATGCCATTCCCTTTTCTATAATTGCCTTCATGATAAAATGAGGTTTAACATTATCGCTCAAAGAATCCCAAAAGTGATATTGAGACAACAGAGCAAAGCGAATTTCTGCTGGATACATTTGATATAGATCATAGGTAATCCCTACTATCTTACAAAGTTTATCTACGGCACCGATCTCCTGTTCCTCCACCTTGAGCAGACGCTCAGAATATTCCTTGATAATAGCATTGAAAAGATATAACGCCAGATCTTCTTTACCCTTAAAATGTTTATATAAAGCAGCTTCAGAAACGCCTGCTGTTTTAGCAATATCCCTCACAGAGACGCCATCATAGCCTCTAATCGCAAATAATTCTAAGCCGGCTTTTACCATTTCCTGTTTCTTGCCCTCGTGGGAAAAAAGATGTTTCATTACCATCACTCCGTAAAGTTAACGTTCGTTAACTTGATTGTAAAATAATCCTATTTGATTGTCAATGAACTTTTTACGAATCTAAAGGTTCTGCAAAATCAAATCTGCTGCACTCCTTCATGAGATTTCAGGAGAGTAAGCAGGAATATTAAGGTAGAGGAATAATGAAAGTAGTATCAGTATTTCCCTAACTATTTGATTCATCCACAAATTGCTGTCAAACGTTTATTTGTAAGTATACTACGATAGGATATAGGGACGCTACTTTTATTTATCCAAAAGGGCTAAAGCTGAATGAAGGGTAATTACAATCATTTAGCTATACTTGATGTCTTGACAAGAGATTACTTGTATGATACAAATAAAGTGAAGGTGATAAAATGTCCGAGATAATAAGTGAAGATGAAAAGTATAATCGTTGTGTAGAAGATATTGGCGATTTACTGCAAAAAACAGTGAGGATCTTTCAATTGTATGAAAGAGAGCAAATAAAACAGCATGGTTTTACCAGTTCCCAGTGTTATATCTTGTTAGAAGTGCTTAAACATGAATCCCTTACCATGAATGAGATTAGCAGTAAGATGAAATTAGAGATTAGCACCATTACCAGAATCACGGATAATCTGGTACGGGATAAATTTCTGGTGCGTCAAAGGGCGATTCAAGATAAGCGAATTGTGGAAGCAGTGCTTACAGAGCAGGGTAAACAGGCGGCACTGAACTTGAAAGAAAGCATTATGAAAAATTATCAGGAAGTTATTTCGTATTTGCCCCGTGGTCACGTTCGCGAAGTCATGAGCTCAGTGGAACTGCTTTTAATAGCCTTAGGAAAGCACATGATTAAGTAATTACTGGAAGAGGAGGTTTTTTTCAAATAAACTTGTATAATACAATTAGTTTGGATAATTAACAATAATAAAATGGAGGTACAGTCATTAAAAGATTAACTGAGACATTTTTTATAAAAAGGGGTGAAAGAATGAACGAAAACTTTATTCAGCAGTTATTTGCCCAGCGCATTGGCGGTAATCAGTTTGGCAAAGATACTGTGCTTTACAAATTTGAAAAGATTAAAAGGGCCAAACGAGCTGCCTATTGTAAGAATCCAGGCGTAGAGCTAATTGACTTAGGAGTTGGTGAGCCAGACTGGATGGCGGAACCAGAGGTGATTGAGGTTTTATGTAATGAAGCGAAACGAAAAGAAAATAGAGGCTATACCGATAATGGTATGCAAGAGTTTAAGGATGCTGCAGTTAAGTATATGGAAACTGTTTACCGTGTTTCTGGGTTAGACTCTGTCAATGAAGTGAATCATGGTATTGGCTCTAAAGCGATTTTAGCTCTTTTACCTTTAGCATTTATTAATCCGGGAGATATTACGATTATGACGGTGCCGGGATACCCTGTTATGGGTACAATGACAAAAGACTTACAGGGTGAAGTATTAAATTTACCGCTTTTAGCGGCAAACAACTTTTTACCGGATTTGGATTCCCTCACAGCAGAACAGCGCCGTAGAGCAAAACTGCTATATATCAATTACCCGAATAACCCTACTGGGGCTGTAGCAACCAAAGAGTTTTTTGCCAAGGTGGTACAGTTTGCCCAGAAAAACGAAATTATTGTTGTGTCGGATGCTGCCTACGCGGCCCTTACTTTTGATGGTGAACAGCCTTTAAGCTTTTTAGCTATAGATGGCGCTAAAGATGTGGGAATTGAGATTCATTCCTTATCAAAGGCCTTTAATATGACGGGGTGGCGGTTGGCATTTTTATGCGGTAATGAATTAATTATTAAGGGGTTTGCTGCTGTAAAGGATAATAATGATTCAGGACAATTTGCTGCCATACAAAAAGCTGGGGTTTATTGTCTAAAACATCCTGATATAAGTGAAAGAACGGCTTTCAAATATTCCCGCCGTCACAATATGTTAGTAGAAGCATTGAACAGTATAGGTTTTTCTGCCAAGAAACCAAAAGCCTCCTTTTATCTGTATACTCGTATCCCTAAAGGAACGAAGGATGGACGTATATTTACTTCAGCAGAAGAGTTTTCTGAATATCTTATTACAGAAAAAATGATTTCCACGGTTCCGTGGGATGATGTAGGTTCTTATGTTAGATTTTCAGTAACTTTTGAAGCGAAGGATGAAGAAGGGGAACGCCAAATTATTTCGGAAGTAAAACGTCGTTTATCAGATGTCCAATTCATTTTTTGAACAAAAAATGCCTTCAGGGTATAACCTCAGCAAGCATTTAGTGACCACCATAGTAGTGTTGATTGTGGAGAAAATATTAGATTTACCAATACCAATATATTTTATTCAAACTTAAAAATCACATGATTGCTCATGTGATTTTTAAGTTTGAATTTTTAAGCTAAATTCAAGATATTGATATCTTCAATCAGTTTGCGTATAGCCACGATTTGCTTTCTTTGTTCCCTCTCATATTCAAAAACATCACTCATTTCATAAAACCCAGTTTTGCCCATCAGGAACAGAGATACTTTATAAGCGCCTTCAGCAAAAACTTTTCTTGAATAGGATTGATGCGATAATTCGACACTATCAAATTCACCTGAAATCATCACTTTATGTTTACCGACAATACCGCCCGCGCGCACAGCATGAGTTGGAATTTCTTCATTGAGGGGCAAACTGTCTTGGATTTTTGCCGCAATCTTTTTTGCAGTACCTGAAGGACTGTCTTTTTTATGTTTGTGGTGTTCTTCATAAATTGTAAAATCATAATCATTCATTAATTCTGCTGCAATTTCGGTCATCATCATTAATACATTAACACCATATGTAATATTGGGGGCTACGACAATACCAATAGTACCCTTTAAAGCTACATTTTTAATTTTTTCGAGTTCCGCGGAATCATAATTGGTGATGGCGGTAACAATGTTTACACCGCACTTTTCAATAATGTGAATATGATCTGGCAAGAAACTCGTACATGAGAAGTCAATGAGAATATCTGGTTTGTATTGAAACAATTTTCTTTCTAAATGATCACTTGTTTCAATCATAATTCCTGTGTTTTTTAGATTCAGTATTTCGCCAATATCTTTATTCGCACTAGTACTATTTGGCTTACATAATACCATGCACAGTACGCCTTGCTGGAAAAGATATTCTGCTACGATTTTCCCTGTTCTACCCAATCCTACTAATGCAATTCTCACTTTGTCCGCCCCCTATTTAATTACTAACAAAATCATCTGATTCTACACTAATAATATGCTAACAAAAATTAAAAAATGTCTTAATGATTTAGAAAAATTTATTGATGGCGTATAATCCTAATCCATAAAGCATAGAAATATAATTTTGAGAAAAAATGCAAGTAAGGTTTTGTGATCTTTTTCAAAAGAACATCTATTTTGCATTGATACTACCTTTAGTATCTGTCATTTTTTTGTCATACGTGTATGTAATAATGAAAGTATCCTAAGTAGGAGGAGAGAATTATGATACATGGAAATCCTAGTTTTGGAATTGCCTTTGGTGTAGTTCATGTTGTTGCGACAGGAGGTTTCTTCTATCTTTTATATCATATCGCAAAATCATTGAGACGTATTGCAAATTACTTAGATAAAAAATAAAGAAGTTGGAAGCCCTGCATTTTGCTGGGCCTTCCAACTTCTTTTACTAACTATTCGTTTTAATGAATCGGGTAATAACGTTTCGATATTCTACTTTATTGTCGAAAATAGCCATAGCGTGTCCGACTCCAGGGAAGGTATGAATCTCTCGATATCCTTTTGTTGCAGCATAGAGTTGGCGGGACATTGTAACTGGAACGAGAGCATCGGCTTCGCCATGTAAATATAAAATAGGGGTAGTAACTGTTTGGACCGAGTGAATGGGAGATACTTCATCATAACGAAAATGGGCTTGGTTGTAAGCCACGGCACTGGAGTATTTCAATAAGGTTTTTACCCATATAGGGTTATGAGAAGCGATAATGGTGCTGATTTGTTTAGTAAGTAAGTCTTCTAAATCGCTATAAGGACTATCAACAACATAAAAGGCTACTTGTTTTGAGGATTCATTGAGCTCAGCATGCATAAGCGCTGTTGCTGCTCCCATAGAAATTCCATGTACACCAATGATGCCCTGCGGGTGTTCTTCTGCTATCCAATTAACCCATTTGTCCAAATCGTATTTTTCATAAAAGCCCCATGTTACAGAGGTCCCCCCGCTTTCGCCATGAGCCCTGGAATCATAAATTAGTACATTGTAACCTGCATCTAGGTAGATATTGACATACCATAAACTCATTAGGCGATTGGCAGCGATGCCATGTACGATAATTACAGTCTTGTTGGATGGCGTAGCATTGGGTAAATAAGTGCCTTTTAAATAATAACCAAAAGTGGAAAGGATGTTTACTGATTCCCAATGTTTGGTTTGCAGACCTCTTTCCAGCCTAGATTTGAGAGGATTAAACCTTTCTACACTGGTGCGGGTATTTAATACGCAGAATTCATTATAAAAAACTACACCTGCAAATAAGCCAGCTACATTCACGACAAAAAATAAAACAATACTAAGGAGTAAAAGCATTTGCCGCTGGATTTTGCGTTTGAATGCTTTTAATGCAGTATCTTCATACATGTTGCTGGGCCTCCTAGGGTTAAATACTATATTATATTGCAATAAAAGATAAGCTGATATACATACTTGTTATTGTAACAGAATAATCTTAAAGAATAAAACTTCCATCTATGTGGAGGTTTTTTGTATTTTGAACAGAATTAGTATTGGGTTGAGAAAAAATATTATAAAATAAAGAAAGTATAAATAACCTAGACACAGGGGCGGATCGCGTGTAGGGAAAATAGGGGAGTAAAATGAATGGCTCAATTTTATAAAGGAAAAAACAATTTAAGTGGTAAGGCTACCCGAAGTCTAATCGCAGGTATACTGATACTAATGCTCGTGCTTGTGTCCTTTTATGTAATATTTGTACATAAATTGCAGGTGGATAATTGGTATTACTTGGTACCTCTTATCGTTGCTATGGTTTTATCCAGTTATTATGTTCGGCGAGGAATTATTTTTCGTTTTGGTGCACGAGGGGAAAGTATGGGACTGGTAGAGGCACTACAGCTTCCTGATGACTATCATGTATTTACAAATGTGAAGATTACCTATCAGAACTACAGTCAAGAAACAGACTTGATTATTGTAGGGATGAAAGGTGTATATATTGTAGAAGTTAAAAACCACAACGGACATATTGTAGGAGATGCGCAAGATGCAGAGTGGACACAGTATAAAGTGGGGCGGGGCGGCGGAAAATATTCTAAGAAAATGGCCAACCCAGTAAAACAGGTAAAAGGACAAGTTTATAAGTTGTCCAAATTCTTAAAAGAGCAGGGGATTAATGTATGGGTTGAAGGAATTGTGTTATTTACCAATGAAACGGTACATGTGAAGGCTCATAACAGCAGCGTACCTATATTGTTGCCTGATAACCGATTATCTCATTATATTTTGACGTGTAAAAATCGTCAATATCTGAATAAGAGCCTGATTCAAAAGGTGGCTGGAATCCTTTCCTCTTTGCAGTAAGAGTAGTTCTTAAAAATGGAGTGTAATATGACAAATAAAGAAATCACATTAGAAGATGTTTTAGGGGCGAAAGAAGCTCGCTTTAACCGGCAGCAAGCCTTTAAAGAAAAACATGGGAACATAGTAGTTAGTATTACAATTAATATGCCTGGGGCAGTAAAGGATACGCCGATACTTAGACGTCTTAGAGATTATGCAGTACAAGAAGTTAAAAAACGGTTTGACATATTAGCGGAAGAACAAGTAAATTTATTGACAGGTCCTGAGGCGTTGTTGGCGATAGATAGTGATGGTTGGCTGGTTAAAAAAATGGCGATAGAGATAGAGGAGGCCCATCCTTTTTCTAGATTGTTAGATATCGATGTGTTTGCTATAGAAGGTACGCTTCTGTCCCGCCGCGACGAAGGAAAAGGACGGGGCTGTTTCGTCTGCGGTGGAGAGTTTATAGTATGCCGGCGAGAAGGACGGCATAGCCAAATAGATCTACAATGTGTTGTAGAGAATTTGCTAAATCAATTTAGGGCCTATGAGAGCCGATTTGTCAGCACTGCTGCGGAAAAGATTGGTGCATTGGCCATTGAAGCCATGTTATACGAAGTGACATGCACACCTTCACCGGGTTTAGTGGATCGGGTGAATAGCGGTGCCCATCATGACATGGATTTTTATAGTTTTATGGCAAGTTCCGCCGCCCTTAGTATACCTATGGCCCGCTGCGCGCAAGCTGGAATTTCGCATGAGGGAAGCTTAGATAGGTTACTGCCAGTCCTACGGATCATCGGTTTAGAAGGGGAACAAGCTATGTTTACCGCCACTCAGGGCGTGAATACACAAAAAGGGTTAGTTTTTTTACTGGGAATTATGACTGGGGTAACAGGTTGGCTTCAAGGTAGGTCTCAGTCAGTGACGGCAGATACGGTTTTGGATAGTGTGGCAATTATGGCAGCTGGAATTGTGGAAAGAGAACTGGCAGGTGCAAAACATAAGCGTTCAGAAGAGTTAACGGCAGGCGAACGTTTATATCTCAATTACGGTATTACTGGTATTCGAGGAGAATTGGCGGATGGGTTGCCAGCAGTGAGAGATATGGCTCTACCGGCTTTAGGAGAAGCCTTAGAAAAAGGATTGTCGGTTAATGATGCATTGATATATACGTTGCTGGTGCTAATGACTTGCGTAGATGATACTACTGTTATGCACCGACATCATCCCAATAAAATGAGAGTATGGGTTCGAGAGCAGGCCGAGATGGTCATTCAGGCTGGAGGTATGGCTACGAATGAGGGGAGAGCCATGTGCGAGGCGTTGGACAGGGATTTTATTGTACAGAATGTTAGTCCTGGGGGTGTAGCGGATTTACTAGCTGTAACTTGGTTTTTATATTCTTTAAATAATGGCCAAGCTGCAGTACGGTTTTCATCTTTATAAATAAATATTTTACAAGGAGGGTAAGCATGTTATATGATATCCACCCCATTAATTTATTCAAAGCCTTATCCTCAGCGCTGGAATTGTCAAATGGAGGATTAGCGAATCATCATTGGCGCACGGCAATGATTAGTAATCGGATTGGCGAAGCCATTGGAATGGATGAAGGACAACGACAAATATTGATTTATGCAGCTTTATTACATGATTTGGGAGCAGCAGCTCGCTGGGAAGAAAGAGATAAGCTGCATCAGTTTGAAGTGAACAAAGATATTTATGCACATACTGAGCTTGGATACTATCTATTAAAAGATTCGCCTAAATTAGGCATGTTAGCAAAACCGATTCGTCATCATCATGATTTTTGGGATGGTTCTAGTCCGTCACGATTATCTGGCGATGAATTACCCCTTATCAGTCGCATTATAAATGTAGCTGATCGGTTAGAAATATTAATTGATGATCAAGAATATATCCTGGCACAAAAAACAGATATTCTGGCATCTATGAGGAAATTAGGTGGAACTTATTTTGATCCTGCTATTATACAGACTCTTCAGAGTTTCTCCAGGCAGGAAAGTTTTTGGTTAGATTTAGCTGATTTGAATTATGTTCAAAGATTTTTTGAAAAAATAAATAGATATGGACATATGCGCCTCAACGTAGATGATGTACTAGATATTGCTGGAATCTTTGCGAATATTATTGATCATACCAGTTCGTTTACAGGTAGGCACTCACGAAATGTAGCTGCGGTCTCTTCTTTTTTAGCTACTATTCGCGGCTATAGTGAAGATGAATGTAAAGCTATACGCATTGCCGGTTTACTTCATGACTTGGGGAAGCTGGCTGTACCGAACCAAATCTTAGAAAAGCCTGGTAAATTGGCAGAGAGGGAGTTTGCCTTAATAAAGCAGCATCCTTATTTTACCTATCGTATATTGGAACAAATTGATGGATTTGCAGTTATTGCTGAATGGGCTGCTTATCATCATGAGACTTTAGATGGTGCTGGATATCCTTTTCGGATAAAGGAAAGCCAACTTAAGAGTGGGTCGCGTATTGTTGCAGTAGCAGATGTGTTTGCTGCCCTTATAGAACGACGTTCCTATCGGGGGGTATTATCCCATTGTGAAGTGAAGAATATTATGTGTAGTATGGTAGATAATCGTAAAATTGATGGCGCTATTGTTCAAAATTTATTTGAACATTTCGATTGTATTTCTGATATGGTAGACATAAAAATTTATGCATAGAAAAAAATATGAATTTTTTATGAAAGAATTGCTGTTTTCACTTTTATAGTTATGTATTTTGTGATAAGATAGGTAATGAAGCAACGGAGTTAATGATTACTTAGTGTTGGGGTGGATACTGAGCTAATCTTGGGGGAACTCCGTTGCCCCGATTATTTAATATAAATGATCTCGCATAAGCGAGATTTTTTTTGTTTACAATCTATCTTATGCTAGAAAGTATATGTTTTATGTAGTTCGCGTTAGGTCCATGTTATTAACGCGCCGCCATTGACATTAAATCCATACTTATAATCATATGGGTCCAGCGCTTGAGGCTGATAGCTAAAAGACAGCATTAGCGTTTTTCTTATAGAGTAGTATAGAAATTGATATAATAATTATTTTACATAAAAGCACTTGCAGGTTTCTGCAAGTGCTTTGTCTACTCCCTTGTGGTTTTATATTTTTTAGGTATAGTTTCACTGCTGAAGTGTTCCCAGCCAAGCCTGGTAATCAGCTGGCCTAAACGTTCTTTGGTTTTGCCATATTGGCGATAGTAAGTCAGGATGGATTGTATGATGGGTGAAATTTGATCAGCTGGAACTTGTTCTGCAACTAGGGTGGCAATCTGTGCTGAAAATCCTGAATTGCCGCCGACTGCTAAGGTATAGCCTTTTGCTGTACCATACATGCCAATATCTTTGACTAGCGGCTCAATACAACAATTGGGGCAACCGCTGACACCAATGCGCAATTTACCTGGTAGCTCTTGGCCGAAGAACTCCTTATCGAGGGCTAAACCTAAGGTAGAACTATCCTGTAGCGCCCTAGGACAGTCTGGCTTTCCAGGACAGAAGGCAACGGCCCGTACGGCTTTAGCAATAAAGGATTCACTTAGACAGCCAAGTTCGGCAAGGGCTTTTTCTCCGTCCGCTAGGTTGAGTCCGATAATGGTGATTGTATTTCCCACTATTTTTAATGAACCGTTATATTGATCAGCGATATCGGCGATTTGACGCAGTTGGGCAGCACAAGTTATGCCACCAGGAATATGAGGTGTAACAGGGAATTTGATTTTTTTATTCAGAATAGGGATATTAGCCAATGGTATTGTCATGGAAGGTCCTCCTAATAGCAATGATATTCATCCACTTTTATTATAAATAAATAACTGCTAGATTCTGTGATCAATATCACACAATTTGCTATTATTTCGCCGCCGCTGACTATCGGACACAATTAAGAAAGGTAATGATGAGCAGTAAGCAACACACTCGAAAAAATAAAACACAACTTTTCTTATTTAATAGTTATCTCCTAGATAATAATCATATCAAACTAGGCAGGATTTTGACGAAAAGTAACGAAAGCCTATATTAATTGTATGTAAAATATAGAAATCCTGTTGTTACGTATTTTAAATGGAGTGATGGTTATGAAGGGAACAGTTGTTGCTACTTGGATAAGCACTGCCCGGAGTATGTGGGGTGCAGAGTTAGTTGGCAAGGCAATGCAGAATGCTGGATGGGAAAAAGATCGTATTGTAACACTTACTGAAGATTTTGAAGATGCAGGGGTAAAAAAATTCATAACATTCCTAGCTATGTCTTTAGGAAAATCAGAAGATGAAATATGGTTAACTATTGGTAAAGATAATGTTAGAGCTTTCCTAGCCGTATATCCGGCATTTTTTCAACAGGAAACCCTATATTCTTTTCTACGATCTATGTATGACGTGCATGTTGTTGTTGTTCAAAGGATCCCTGGTGCAAATCCGCCAGAGATTTTGATCGAACCTATATCAGAATATGAAGCAATCTTTAGTTATCGTTCCAAAAGAGGGATGTTTGGCTATCTTAAAGGTCTCCTTGTCGGAGGAGCAGAGCATTTTAAAGAAGAGATTAAAACTGAAGTTTTAGAACAATCTGCGGAGCATATGAAAATAAAAATTAAATTTTCCAAACCTATTACTCACAATAATACCTACCGTTTCAATAAACTATTATCTTTTGGCTTAATAAAAAGCTTACCAGTAAAGATCGGTGTGGCTGCTACTATCGTAGCTGCTGTGGTAGATGGAATAGTAGCATTGTTTGGTGTACCTGTTCCTATATGGTCGGCTCTCATTAGCGGTGTAGTTGCGGTGTTTGCTTCGACCTTATTATTAAAACCTTTTGCTGCCATTCAGGCAGAAATTAAGAACATTCAGGAAAGAAAATATTTTAACGAAACAAATCTGTATACTGGTGATGAATTCGAAAATATTATGCAAGATTTGTCTTTGTACAAAAAACGCTTAAAGCGTGAGTTTGTAGGATTTAAAGGCACTGCTGATGAAATGAATAAATATGCAGATAATTTTAATGAGTTGGCTGATAAAATGACCGAAACCTCTCGTAGTATTTCAGGAGTTGTTTATGATGTAGCTACTGCTGCGGGAAATCAAGCTGAGGAAACTACAGAAGCAGTTGGTATTTTAAGTGGTAATTTGGAAACCTTGAAGAGTTTTGTTGTGGAACAAAATCAGAATAAAGTGCAGCTTGAATCAGCAGTAGCTGAAATTAATCAAGGTTTTGGCGAAGTGCAGACGTCTGGTTCTAAATTAGAACATAGTTTGAAAAAGTTTGCCGAGGTAAGAAAATCAGCAGAAAATCTTCAGTCCCAAGCTACTAAGATTACAGAGATTACGGGTATGGTTGCTGCTATTGCAGGGCAGACCAATCTTTTAGCCCTCAATGCGGCTATTGAGGCAGCTCGAGCAGGAGAGCAGGGGCGAGGCTTTGCGGTTGTTGCCGAAGAAGTACGCAAATTAGCGGAACAGTCCCATCATCATTCGGACAGCATCACAAGTGACTTGAAGGTTCTGATGGATATTATTAGTGGTGTAGTGTCTATGATTGAAGAAGAGTATGATGTCCTGGCAGTAGAAAGTCATCAACTCAATGAAGTAGTGGCAAGTAATAGTCGTCATGTAGGCAATATACATAATGTAGCTGCTAATATTGTAGAGATGATTGGGAAATTAGAACATGAAATGACAGGGCTTAGTCAGGTATATGGTAAAGTTGAATCCTTAGCAGCGATTTCAGAAGAAAACTCGGCAGCTAGTGAGGAAGTAAGCTCTTCGGTTCAAGTATATAATGATAAACTACAGGACATGATGGGGAAAATTGGTGAATTTAAAGTTGTCATTCAGCATTTTGGTGAAGATGTAAATCAGTATCGTACTTGATGAATGTGAACAGCAGTTTATTGGACGGAGTAGTTAGGCAAAATAAGCTTATCTACTCCTTTTTTCTTGGTAAGAGATAACTTAAAAATCGTGGCCTGGGAAGAATAATGTATGAGAAACCTATGGATTTTGTCAAATATGTGATATTATTTTTTTAGTAATCAGAAAATATATGACTTTCTAATGATAGATAATTTGTATGATGTAGAAAATATAAGATATATGGGGGATTTATATGATTCGAGAACGGCGGAGTAAAGATAAACTTGAGAAATACTATCAGAAATTTTCCGATGAGGGTGTGATGGATCCTAATGTACATCCATGGGTGTCTCAATCTTGGCAAAAAAGTAAAGAATTAGGGGTTCCTGCGAAAAACATGCCACCTTTAGTTAAACTTACAAAAGAAGAATTAAGCAGACGACAACAATTGCATCATGCTGCCATGGATTATTTGAACGGATTATACAATGAGACTAGAGAGCATTTTAATGTATATAATTTAAGTTTGCTATTATTAGATCAGGATTGCTATGTGATTAAAAATTATGCCTTACCTTTTTTTCAAAAAAGCCCTGGTGAGTTGGAGGGGGCAAGACTGGCTGAAGAAGATATTGGAACGTCTAGTATTAGTATTGTGCATGAGCATAAAGCTCCTTTCTTATTATTTGGACCAGAGATGTGGATTAAAGAATGCCAGGATGGGGATGCTTGTTCCGTGCCCATCATGGTGGATGGACAATTAGTGTATATTGTAACTATTGTCTCCGTGGAGCAGGAAAACCTGCCACACAGCTCAGTGGTTTCGTTGCTGTTTAGTATAAGATATGCGATGGAGCAGCATTTAACGATGTTGGCTCAGCTAGAAGCTCGTCATGTGATTTTGGATTCTGTCCCCTTTGCCGTATACCATATCGTACCAGGCGGTGACGTTGTTTATAGTAATAAATTAGGGAAAAGCCGTTTAGCGGGCATTGATGCCGTTGCTAGTAATGACGTGGTGGCTAATTTAAATGATGTGGTATTAAACTATCGTCATACACCATTGTATAAAGGGTTTAAAGGAATACCATCCTATAATAAAGAAGTGACCTGGATTACCCAGCGGAAAACATATGAGGATATTACGACAGTAGTGCCCTTAGAGCAGGATAAAGTAGTAACAAGTGTAGTAGCCGTATCTTTACCAATTGAGGACCTAAGGACCCTTGTAGCCCATGCTGTGGGGTATAAGGCTAGGTATAGTCTGACAAGTATGGTGGGAGAAACCGCTATTTTTGTTACTATGCAGGAAAAGGCTGGCCGGGTAGCTCGTAATAACAATCATCTATTATTGCAGGGCGAGTCTGGTACAGGTAAGCAGCGGCTGGCACATGCCATACATCAGGCAAGTGCCAGAGCAGCTGGACCACTTATTTCGTTAAAATGTGGTGATATATTACCAGAGGTACTGGAAGAAGAATTGTTTGGCAGTGGTGAATATCGAGATGAAAGTCGTCCAGGAAAATTAGAATTGGCCAATGGTGGAACTTTATTTCTCGATGAGATAGAAAAGATGCCGATACACGTAGCCACTCGTTTAGCAGAAGCTTTGAAAAAGTATAAGCTTTGCCGTTTGGGTGAGGATGTGGAACGTAGTTTTGATATTCGGATTATTGCTGCCTGTGATAGTGATTTGAAGCGGCTTACGGAGAAAAGCGTTTTCTATTCCCCCTTATATGAAATCATCTCCAAGAGCATGATTCGTATACCTCCTTTAAGGGCACGCCGTGAGGATATTCCTTTGTTGGCGGAGCACATTATAAGCGAATTGGCAGAGCAACATAATATGTCGGTCAAAGAGCTGCTGGTTGAAGCAAAAGAGCTGTTAATGTCCTATGAGTGGCCTGGAAATATAAAACAATTACAAGGGGTAGTTGAACAGGCATTTTTTAATACAGAAGGGAGCAAAATTGCGCTGCAGGAAATTAGTTTGCTTGGGGAAACTGGTATCAGTACGGCCTGGAAAGAAGATAAAGAGGTATTTGTTGACGCATGGAAAGTTGCTGGTGGCAATATTAGCCGTTTAGCTAATATGTTAGATGTTAGTCGTGTCACGCTTTATAGATATTTGAAAAAATTTGGTTTAGATAAAGAATAGTAAAGGTATAGGTGGGAATGGAATGCGACTGAGAAGGAAGCCGTGGGTGGATGCGGCATTAGAAGAGTATAATGATATTGTAGTCATAAAAGAGATACCTTGCGGTATTTCTTTAAAGCCAAATAGCGATTGTGATCAAGACAAACCCAAGGTACATGAGCATCGCAAGGGCCATTGGCATGAGGTCTTTGGCCGTAGGGCACCCCTGCATGTCGAATTAGGTACAGGAAAAGGCAGGTTTATTAGTCAGCTGGCAGAAGAAAATCCAAAGGTTAATTTTATTGGTATTGAAGCCCAACAAGATGTTTTATATTATGCAGCGCAGAAAGTACGAGAAAAGGGCCTTACTAATGTTCGTTTACTCGTTTTTGATATTAATCATGTCTTGGATATTTTTGCTCCAGGTGAAGTAGATCGCTTATATATTAATTTCTGCGACCCATGGCCTAAAGTAAGGCATGCTAAACGCCGTTTGACTCATGCCAATTTCTTGGACAAGTATCGTATTCTTTTGCCTGCAGGTGGGGAAATATTTTTCAAGACGGATAACAGGCCTTTATTTGATTTTTCTTTAGAACAGTTTGCCTTTTGTAACCTAAAGGTGAATGAATTGACATTTGATTTGCATAACAGTGGGTATCAAGGAAATGTTATGACCGAATATGAAATGAAATTCAGTGGGATGGGTACTGCGATCAATCGTTGTGAGGTGAAATTCCCGTAAAATAATAATACTAGTTTTCATTTTTTTATGACAGAAACTCAAATTGCGGCATAGAATATAATAAAATGTGTAGTGGGATCAGAAAGGGAGAGTGTTGCTATGCCGCGTCAAGTTACGTCTTATATGGTTCCTGAGCCCTTGGAGCCACTCAACTTAGAAGAGGTAAAATTTTGGATACGAATCATGGAAGAGCATGCTTTATTTATTAAGTCTGGCTTACCTTGTGATAAAGAGGATTTAATCGATGAGGCCCAATCTTTTTACCAGGAATTTGGGTCTTTGCGCACTCGGGCAGAACGATTGCAAAATGACAAGAAATTCATGGAGCTAGTGAATGACACTCAGGCTTTATTGCGAGAATTTTATACTTTCAAACGTGATTTACTACATCAAATGTTAGAATGCAAACTGGGTGGTTATAATTTCCCCCTATTTCTTGATCATTTGGCTCGTGAAGCTGAGTATTTCATGCGCTTATTGGAAAAAATTAAAAATGGTAAAGTCGCTTTATCTGGAGGGATGAAGGCTCAGGAAAATGTATTTTGGCTTCGTATTATGGCAGATCATGCTAAGTTTATCAGTCATTTATTAGATCCCTCCGAACGCAATCTCATTCAAACTGCTAATGGATTTTCCCAAGAGTTTGATGATCTTTATCTGCAAGGCAGAGACTTTACCAGTATGCTGCAAGGGTATACTGAAGTTGCTTCTTTTAAACGTTTTCTGCAAGATGTTCGTGCCGCTGTTTTGCGTATTAGAGATTTTAAACGAGCTGCCGAAGAGATGATCACAGAGTGCCGATTAGTAGGACTAATTCCTGCCTTATTAGCGGATCATGTAAGGCGCGAAGCCGATCACTTTTTATTGATTTTGACAATGATGGAAAAAGGAATCATGAAAAACTTGTCAACGGCATCTCTGGACTATGGTGAAGAACTCTCGTTACTATCAGATGAACAAAATCTGGCGGCTATATGCGGAATACCTACTATGATGATGCCAGAGCGCGATGAGGAAATAGTGCCAGAATCAAAGGAGAGAGAGCCAGAGCCAGAGCCAGAGCTAGAGGCAGTACTGGAACCAGAGCCAGTATTAGAGCCGGAGGTAGAGGCAATTTTAAAAGAGAAAATAAGCAGTAAAATAAAAGCAAATAAAGAACATAAACATAGCCATTTTGAGAGCAAAGGGAAGATAAAGGACGAAAAAGCAGCAGAGGAAGATATTGTACAAAAAGTAGACATAGCTCCTACGATGCATACCGTAGAAACTAAAAATAGTGATGCAAAGTATAAATGGAGTGGTAAATGGCCTCGCCAATTAGGGAAAAAAACGGAATAAAAGAAAAGGACCTGGCACGATGCCAGGCCTTTTTCTTTTATCTAGGGACTTTTTTCCTGGTTGGGAATTGGACTAGGTATAACTGCGATATAGCCCAATAGTTCACGTTTGGTATCTGTAACGGATAGTAGACGGCCGTTAATTAAATCAATCATACTAAGGTCGGCTAAAATATGGCTTGTAGCAACAGCCAGTTTATCTCCAGGCAAGATATGCAGGCAGGAAATAGAACGGCCAATTTCAATTTGGCGGATAATGGCGGCATTCGTAATATCAATTACTGTAATAGAGGCACTTTCCTCATTAACGACATAAGCAATTTGTTCCTTAGGGCAAGTTGCAACATGGGAAGGATAAGCGGGGCATATACTTGTATCTTTAGAATAGATGCAGGAGTGGGCAGTAATGCTGGCAGGGGCGGAATCTTTTTCTTCCGTCATGGTAAAAATGATAATCCCTTCTACGGTAAAAGCGGCACTAGTAAAGGGAATTAGAATATGTCCGTTACCATCAAGAATAATATTTGTGGGAATTCCCGGTAGATGGTGCTCTTGCAGCAATTGTCCTGCAGGATTAAAAACTGCCAAAGATCCCTGGTTGTCATACTCCCAGACACTGTAAATGGCAGTGTGGTCAGCCGCTAAACCGACACAAGCGGCTTCTGCTGGATTGCCCCAAGTAGTTAGAGACATAGTAGGTATGGCAAGGGAGAATAGCCTGCCGTTTGGATCAGCTATGTAAGCGTAATTCCCTTTTGGTGCTAATGTGAATTGAGTGGGCGGAGGTAGTTCTACTGGTAAGCGGTAGATCGATTTCTGTTCCAAATTAGCAACAAAAAGTCCACCTTTGCCATTGGTACCTATTACGGGCATATATACTTTGCTGTGGTCAGGCGATAGTAGCAGTTCAGTAGGGGTGTATTCTGAAGGATAAGGCATTTCAGCTATGATTTCTCCTTGGTTACCATCAACAAGGAGCAAAGCATGAGTCGTATCATCAATTACTACTAGTTGATAAGGCATAATTTCCATGTAATCACCTCGGTTTTATCCCAGTTTATGAATTGCTGATTTCTTTATATAATATTCGTGAAATAGCAATTTGGTTATTAGGTATAGAGAATTAATTTTGGTATAATAGGGGTAGAGATTAGTGAAGGAGAAACAACATGAGTAGGTTATCCAAATTATGGAGGAGCAGCACGGAAGCTGTCATATGCATTACTCTATTATTATTTATGATTGGAACGGTAAATATCTTTAGTGCTAGTTTTGTTGAAGCAGGACAAAGGATGGGGGATGGCTACTACTATCTTAAAAGACATGTTATGTCTTTTGGTATTGGAATAGTTGCCATGATGATTATGCGCCGTATTGATTATCATAGGTTGAACCGCTTACTATTTCCACTACTGGTGTTAACGGTAGGTTTGTTAATCGCTGTCCATTTTATCGGTATTGAAGTGAACGGTGCTAGACGCTGGGTTAATCTTGGCTTTCAATTTCAGCCTTCTGAATTGGCTAAGTTGACAGGGCTTTTGGTTACTGCCGGATTTTTGGGACCGTTGCTTGATCGAAATCGCAGGGTCACCCTATTATCAGCACCCTTTTATGTTGCTGTATTATTAGGGGCTATCGTATTGAAACAGCCAGATATGGGAACTGCAGTTATTATAGTAGGTGTATGCCTCGTGTTATATATGATCGCTGGATTACCAAAACAACAGATGCTGGTGTTATTGGGGGGCGGAGCCGCCTTATTTGCCTATGCAACTTATGCAGCCTCCTACCGAGCAGAACGCATTGCCGCATGGATTCATCCTTGGGACTACCAGTTGGGGATTGGTTATCAGACGGTACAAGGACTATTGGCAATTGGCTCGGGAGGATTCTGGGGAACTGGTCTTGGTATGGGATCCAGCAAATTTAATTATTTACCCGAAGCTCATACGGATTTTGCCTTTGCTGTCTTATGCCAGGAGATGGGATTTATTGGTGCACTAGCAGTATTGTGTCTTATGGCATTATTGGCATATTATGGTGGCAAGATTGCCTTGAAAGCTCCAGATGGATTAGGAAAATTACTGGCTATTGGTGGTATTGTCTTAGTAGTAGGACAGGCTAGCATTAATATTGCTATGGTTTCAGGTTTATTTCCGGTAGTGGGTGTGCCTCTTCCCTTTATAAGCTTTGGCGGAACATCTTTAATTGTTAATTTGACGGCTATTGGTATTATCCTGAATGTAGGACGGCAAGGAGATAATACTGTGACCCAACAGCCTGTAGCAGAGTCTGATCCTAGCCGCAGTACCCGTCTAAAATTGGCGAGACAAACTAGAACATTAAACCGCATAAAATAACATTGGTAATCATGAGAAAAATGATATCCATATAATGTAATATATATTATTCAAATGCATTTCCCATGATTATTTATAAATTTATCTGTATGTCTTTATTTTGCTAAGAAACCAGGCTGAAAGAGGAATCTCTTTTGCAGCCTGGCTTTATTTTCCATAGACTCACAAAACTACAAAATGCTTTTTCTATATCGCTAGAACCGTAGCGCTTTTCTTACTGTACTGTGACAGTTCGTGTCAAATTCATCTTTTCCATGCAAAAGTATAATTGTGCCAATGATGTGGAATAACATAGCTAGGAGGCGGATAGAGTATGTTTGGCATTATTCGTATAGCTGCTTATTTAGTCAGTGGGTTGACAGTATGGCAGTTTTTTCAGGGGGATATAGGCGGAGTGAGTGGGGTGAAACATTTAGCTCTTGATCCAGATCACGGAATGATATTCGGTGTATGTGCTGGGGTTAGTAATTTCACAGGTATAGATGTTAGTCTCATTCGTATAGTTTGGGCCTTGCTGATTTTGTATCGTGGGGCTGGTGTCGCATTATATATACTTGCATTTCTGATTATGCCATCAAATGGTTAATCAGATTTTTTTTATTTCCAGTAACATACATATAGACCATTACATAAAATATAGTAAGTAACATGAGAGGGGGTTGTATAAGTGAAAAGGGATGCAGAGGAAGAACGAGTTGAAGAAGTGGAAGAAATGGAAGAGATGGAAGAGCCAGATAGAATGAAACCAGAAATGTGCAATTTTAAGAATGAAGATGAATGTGACGGTGGATGGGAAAATAAAAGAAAGATGTTAGCCCATGCATATGTTTTATGGCAATGTTATGATGACGCCTTTAATCCTCAGGAAGCATTGAAGAAAGGCACATTATTTCCTAACCTATATGGGGTATATCCTGTGCCAAACTGAATGGAGGTGAAGATCGTGGAGTGTGGACAGCAGCTTAGTATGCTGAAAAAGTTTCTGGAAATGCAATTTATCGCAATAGAGCTTAATTTATATTTAGACACTCATCCTTGTGATAGAGATGCATTGAATGATTTTAACTGTGCTGTCGATATGCTGACAAAACATAAAAAAGCATATGAAGAGGAATATGGGCCCCTTTTTAATTTTGGTTTTGGCGGACATTCAGGAGAACCATGGGAATGGGCTAAAGGTCCATGGCCGTGGGAACTATAGATGGGGGAATTACAATATGTGGATATATGAGAAAAGCTTGGAGCGTCCTGTAACAATTAGTAGGCCTGATCCGGCGTTTGCCAAGTTGGTTATTACCCAATATGGTGGACCCGATGGTGAATTGTCAGCATCTTTACGATATTTGAATCAGCGTTACTCGATGCCGACAGATAAGGCTAAAGCATTATACGAGTGTTGGCATAGAATTCTTCAGGCCAAATTAATTCTATGTGAGTATCTTTATATACCCGCACAGCCTTGATTAAAGCATTAATAATTACTTTTTGCTCTTCTCTTGTGCATTCTTCCCAGACGTCTTGAAAATTACTAAGCGTTTCCATAACTTCGGTAGCTGAGATAATACGGTCACTCTGATTATCTAGTTCCAATTGCAGATCAGAAATCTGATGTTCTACAAGTTCGCATTTTTCTCGTAGTCCCTTTACACGTTCGGCCATATCATCAGCACTAATAGAATCTCTTTCGTAGGCATCGTACCATTTATCAATCCGTTTCTTAAGTTGAATCATTTCTTTTCTATATTGTGTAATCTTTTTTTCAATAACATTTGTGTCGACTACAGCAGTCATTTCTTTATAGATTTTATCAATAAATTCTTTATCTTTGCTGACATACTTTAATTCATTTATAACCATATCTTCAATTTCTAGGGCACGTTTATAGCCGCATTTGCAATCAGGATCTTTAACCATATGTCTTGCACTGCCATCCTGTGAGTAACAAACATAATATCTTGTTGGCGGACAACCTTTAGGATATTGTTGCTGCGTTGTTTTCCCACGCATACGTGCTCCACATTCACCACAATAGATATTGCCTGATAGTAAATAATCACCTGGTTTGGAAAATGCATTTGAGCGATTACTTAAAAGGTTTTGCACTGTAGTCCATTTTTCCTTTGTGATAATTGCCATATGCTGACCATCATAAAGATTGCTTTTATGATGAATATAGCCAGCATAAAAAGGATTAGAAAGAATCTTCGCTACCGTTTCTTTACTCCAATATTTAACGTAAGGGGCCTTTATTTTGCGCTCGTTTAAGATATCGGCAATCTTTTGATAGCCAATTTGACGAGTCAAATATTCATCATAAATTATGGATACAATTTCAGCCTGTTCTGTATCAATAACCACACTTTTAGTTGCAGGGTTATGGGTATAGCCATAAGGAGGGGACCCCCCCATAAAACGTCCTTGCTTTGCAGATTCTTTTTTAGCATCTGAAACCCGCTCGACGATAGTTTCCCTCTCAAGTTGCGCAAAAGCCGCCATAATGCCCAATACAGCCCTTCCCATAGGATTTGTAGTATCAAAGCTCTCCGTTACAGAATTAAAACCAATCTCATTTGGTAAAAAGACATCCTCGATGAGATATAGTACATGCTGCTGTCTACGAGAGAGACGATCCAATTTAATAACGAGGACCATATCGAATTTTTTCTGTTTGGCATCCAAGATTAATTTTTTCATTGCTGGACGATCAAGATTCTTTCCTGTGTGACCATCATCGCTGTAAAAATCATGGACCATCCAGTCTTTGGATTGGCAGTATTGAATGAGGCGGGATTTTTGGGCCGGTAAGGAAATATTCTGTTCTGCTTGTTCTTCCGTTGATACGCGGAGATAGGCTGCTACTTTTGTCATAGAAATACCCTCTCTTGGACTATTCTTAATATATTTAAATGGAACCATAGTTACACTTACTTAACTTGGTTAATAACTATAAGCTATATTAAGTATATTAATTTATATCCGTAAACAGGAAAATATTTTTAATCTATTTTAACAATACATTTATAGATAAAGGAAAAAACGGCGTTAGCCGCTATGATTAATTATAATGAGAAAGGTATAGTTATGTGCTTATCTATATTTTATTCCATGTGCTACCATCCAGTATTCACCCACCAAGCTAAGATGGAATAACGGTTCTTGAACAAAGGGATAAATTATAATATATAATATGTAACACACAGTTGCAGATATTTACATATTATATATTACGATTTAATGTTTGTAGCTAAAGGAGGTCGATGTAACTATGTTTTTTAGTGATACTTCAACGTGGAGATTCTCACCTACAGTTCCTAAATTTCCATTATGCTCACTCTCATCAAACCGCTGTACTGCTAGTGCGACTGGAGATACAGATGCACTAACTGATCAGGATCTACTGGTAATTCTTGAGCCGCAGGTGCAACAGGTATTTCAGGATTTAACGGTGGTCCTGGAGCCTCAGGTACGACAGGTACTTCGAAATCTCCTGGAGTCACAGGTGCGACAGGTACTCCAGAATATACTGGCACAGGCCCACCAGACCTAACAGGATCAGCGCGTGATACTCTCGTGTAGGATTATCTTCATTTAAAATGGCTGTTCTAAAAAGAACAGCCAAGCATTTGGGAGCGCAACTATGAGGAGTGCTATACAATATAGTCTATGATTTACCTATGTGATATGTGACCAAAATGAAATAAGCAAAATTACTTTACGCTGTTTTGATTTTTTATAGCGAGGGCTATTGAAATACTGTTTTTATTAGTATCTTTATCTGTCACTTCTTGCAGATACTTAATATTAGCGATACCTTCCTTATTGGGTATTTTATAACCAACAAATGAGCTGGGTTCTTTATTTTTATCCACCTAATCACCTCCTACTAATAGTTTTCCTGCCGATTTTTGTTAAATGTAAAAATTATTATACCAGTATTCATTATGGGGTAAGTATAAAAACGCCCTCCATATGGAGGGCCAAAAGAAAGATTGGAAGGATATGTGGTTGAATGACCCGGAGAGAGGTCATCAGAAATAGTATCTCATATAAGTAGAGTTATATACATGAAAGCGTAAGGGATAGGTAGTGTAAAACATTGTCATGATGCTTAACATGATGCGCTTTTAGTAAATAGACAAGAAGAAAAGCCGAAGCTTCGGCTTTTTCTCAAGAGTCCATTAACGGCGTGGAAAACAGAAGTGAGTAGGAGAGCATTGCCTAGGGGAGCAAAACTGCCTAGGAAAACAAAACTGCCTAGGAAAACAGAATTGCCTAGGAAAACAGAAGCGTCTAGGATAACAGCCGAATCCAAAACCGAAGCCCACGCCAATAAATTGTCGATCATCTTCTTCCCTGGCATCTTCCCATTCTTCAATTTCAGGGTTTCCCCAATTATGGTCCATATTATAGAATCACCTCCTAATTTACATAGAAACCTTTTCTGTACATAATATGTTCTATAGTAAATTTGGGTGATTAATCAGTTATAAATTGTTATTAGAGTATGAGGATGGGAATAGAAAAAAGAGCCCTCCAAAGGAGAGCTATAGAAGAGAAAGATGTTATGAACGATCTGAGAGGTCAGATCGTTCATAACATGTCCATTAATCGTGATTTTATACGTGTTATTTTAGAGCATGAGGAGAGGGGGCAGCATGGCAAAGCCTATTAAGACAGCCGGGAGGTAAATGGTGTTTATCAGCTCCAAAAGTTATTTGTTTTGACCATAAGGCGGTAATGTATACGGGTTGTTTGCATTAGAGTATGAGGGGAAAAAGAAAAATTACGAAAGCTTTCTAAATAATAATAAATATGTGTGAAGCTAACGTGGCCAGCAGCCTTGCCTAGGCCAGCAATCTTGTCTAGGCCAACAGCTTCGTCTAGGCCGGCAACCCCGCCTTGGCCAACAACTTCGTCTTGGGCAGCAACTATCATTAGGCCAGCAACCCCAATTGTAATAAAAGTCAATAGGATAGCAGCCTAAGCCGAATTCCCACAAGTCTGATGCATAAAGTTTTTTTCTTGAATTTGGATCTTCTTCCCAGTCTTCGATTTCAGGGTTATCCCATTTACGATAGTCCATATTTGTAGGTTACCTCCTAATTTACTAATAGAAAACTCTTTAATACATAATATGATCTATAGTAAATAAGGGTGATTAAAAAGCATATAGGTATAAGAAAATAGCCCTCCAAAGGAGAGCTTAAAGTGGGAGAGATGAGTTATTGAACTACATGAGAGGTAGTCAAGAATAGTATGTCCGATAAGTAGCGATAACATACATTAAATAAGGTTGATTAATCTGTTGTAATTATTATTAGACGTGAGGGAGAGGAAACGGTGGGGCAGATCAGTGTATGAAGATGGATCACCTCAAAGGATAGTATGTCCATTTATTGAGATAATTCAGGGGAAGTTAGTTTTTTTTTGGAATTTTTAAAGGTTGATCTTAATACTCTGTGAATTACCACATCCTTTGGGATGATTTTCTTATATTTAATTTATAAAAGGATAATATTCCCTTTTATTGGACAAAATAAAAATATATTCTGAATTGTCAAATAAAAAGGAGATGGTTGTCATAAGTAATAAGAGCTTAGATTTTACCACGCCAATATTTAGTAATGACAAGACTTCAGCAATTGTTGTATCTAACGGTGGATTTTTTTTCTTAAACTTAAAAACAAAACAAGGTAAAATTATTGGAGCAACGAGAAATGAGGCAATAGAGCAATTAAACAATATGGATAAGGTTGATGATTTTCCAGACTTATAAATTTTAACAAAACGTCCTATGGGACGTTTTTTGTTTCTCCAAAAGACAAATTTAAATTTTATCAAAAGTATGTAGGAAATTGCAAAATCAATATAAATACTAATAAGATGGATATGTACGTCAAGCATCCTTCGAAGTTTTTTTGAACTTAATAATATTGGAAAATACTATACTGATTAAAATTGTTTCCAATGGGAATCCTAAATTTTAGCATATTATAATGGAGGGATCTAACTAAAATGAGTGTAGACACCTTAATTCAAGAAGATTTAGTGTCATTTCGACGTAAATTAATCGATTATTTTAAAGAACAACATCCACATATTTTCTCGATACTTGAGTATACACTTTCAGGTCATAAAAATATGGTGGGGATACAAGTTACTGAAGAAGGGAAAATTGCTGGAAAATATACATTAATGTTGGATGGGATTAATGTTATTGAGGCCAAAAGTGGTATACTAGATTCCGCTTTACATCATCCATTATTAGGCGTTGTAAAACCTTATGTAACGATTGAGCGTAGTGTTATCGAAAATTTGGTTAAGGATGATCAATTTAGGACTGAAATGTTTACCTCAGTTGCTAAATATTTACCAGATATAACTATAAAATTTTTGCGTTAGAGTATGATATATCATGAAGAACAGAGGCTACTTTAGGCTCTGTTCTTTTATATAAACAATAATGAGAAATAATTTAACTGTCTCAATGGGGCGGCTTTCTTTATTTTAATTGCTAATCACCTGACTGGAATATATGACGTAAAAGTTACATAATAGAAATTTCTATTTATGGATGGAATTGAATATTGGGAGGTATAGAATAAAAACAAAAGTTTTTTCATCATACTAAGCCGAATGGTCCTGTTGACTAGTAATTGTTTTGCTGAAAAAATTCTTGATAATAATTTTACACGACCAATCTGAGGAAGTCTGAAAGAACCATTGATTTGAACGAGATTGCAATGCTGCCTGCAAGCACTGATTTAACTCTGAATCAATATAATATATTAGCTTACAAAAAGGTAATTCGGGATATAACCATAGATCCACCATTTAGCGGTATTACACCTAACGGCATAAATGAAGCTGATTATGGAGTAAGTCGTAAAATAACTAATGATGGAAAATATTTTGGAGTTGTTGGCGGGTATGATTTTGATAATAAAAAACTGAAATTGGATTGAGATATAGTTTTAAAATAATAGTCGTATGATTTTTAATCGAATGAGGGGTTTTATTTGAAAAATAATAACATTTTACTAATCTGTAATAAATTGTTACATCGTTATTATAATTAAATAAGATAGGAGTGATTTACCATGAAAAGATTAGTTAAAAAAATAGCTGTTCTCTCAATGATAGGTATGATGCAAGTAGGTTCCGCTGCAACTGTAATAGAAGCCTCACCTTTATATAACGACGGTCCACAGCGCATTGTACAATTAAATGATAGACATCATCACGATAATGAAAGGCGGCGTGAGCATGATAGACGGCAGCGTGAAGAAAATCAACGACACGAACGAGAAATGCGGCGACGTCATCATGAGAGTGAACGAGAATGGCATAGACGTCAGGAACGAGAAAATCAACGTCATGAACATGAAATGCATAACATTGCCGCATTTTTACTTGGAATTATAGTTGGTTCAAATAGGGATTAATTTTACTGATTAACGGGACCTGGTTTTATTCTGCAAGGGATCTTTGAGGTACAGCACTAATGAAAATTTCAAGACAAAACTCCCTAGGCCTTTGAAGTGCCCCCTGTCAAGTCAATGTCATTAAGTTAAGCGTTCTATTTGCTTAACTTAATGACATTGACCGCAAGGGGAGCATATCATTTTGCTTAGGGAGTTATTTTTAATATAGCCTTTTTGCTTTTCCTCCTTTTCTCAATTAATCTCAAAGCGGCCCTTATTAAAAGTTTCATGGCAATTTTTTTTCGTTCTTCCTTAACGCTCTTCATGGTAGAATCTATGCAAAGGCATTGAGATGTATTCAATATCAACATGAGTATAAGGCTAAAGCATTGTTAACTGATATCGGTACAGAGGAATTGGCCCATATGGAGATGATTGCAGCCTTGGTATATAAGCTGGTTGATGGCGCAGACCCGAAAGAAATGGAGGCTGTAGGCTGGGGCGGGCAATATGCCCAGCATAACCATGGGCTTTTTTGGACAGATGCTAATGGTGTTCCTTGGTCAGCAAAATATATTGCCTGTCTTGGCGATCCTATTACTGATTTAACCGAAGATATGGCAGCTGAACAAAAAGCTCGCACCACTTATGAGCATCTCATCGCTTTAACCGATGATCCCTGTGTAAAAGATATGCTGCGCTTCTTATGGCAAAGAGAAGTAGTACATTTTCAACGCTTTGGCGAAATGCTGAATACGGTGCAGGAACATATGAGTAAGAAAAATGTGTGGTGTGGGTGTGAGCGGGGAGAATAAGGATTTTAGAAGGCATCTGAGAACCAGTGATGTTACTGGTTTTTCAGATGCCTTTTTTATGAGTAGGTAATAACTCTTTAAACTATTTTCGAATACATACAATATACATTCGAAAATAGTGTTTTATTATTGAAAATATAATTATATAATAAGGATATGAAGAATTATGAGTTAAAAACACAGATAAAAAGTTCATACCGTACACTGCCGGGGATGCTTATCGGCATTCTGCGCGAAGAGATTTTATCAGGTCAACTTAGCGGAGGTGCGCAGCTCAAACAAGAAGAACTGGCTTCGAGATTTAATGTCAGTATGAGTGTTCTGCGGGAAGCGTTAAAAAGTTTGGAGGCCGAGGGGCTTGTTCGTTTTTATCCCAATCGGGGGGCGACGGTCACGGAGTTAACAGCTGAAGAAGCACAGGAGATATTTGACATTCGCTTGTTTCTGGAATTGGGAGCGATAGAATTGACTATTCCGAACTTGACGCCAGAAGATGTCAGCCAGGCAGAAGAAATCTTAGAGGCGATTGATGCTGAACCGCACAGTATACGCTGGGGCGAATTAAACTGGCAGTTTCATGAAGTTCTGTACCGACCGGCAAACAGGCCTAAGCTCTTGTCGCTGATTCAGAACATGCATAATAATGTGGAACGATATATGCGTTTATATTTGTCAGCAATGCATTATCAAAAAGATTCGCAACAAGAACATCGCGCCATACTTCAAACCTGTGCACAGGGGGATGTCCAAGCAGCCCAAAGGTTATTGCGTGAGCATATAACGGCAGCAGGTGCAAGGTTGGTTGGTTACCTAAGTCATCCATTGTAAGGGTATATTTTATTATACAAAATGTATCCTTACGGTAAATTTTCGAAAATCGAATATCTACTATGAGTTTATTAAACTATATAGAATAATTTGGGAGGTAATATATTATGTCAAGTAAGAGAATACAAGATTTCAAAGCAGAGTATATTGAGTCCAAACCAGCTATCAGCATTGAGCGCGCCCTTGCTTTTACAGCGTCCCATCAAGAAACTGAGGGAGAAACAATTGCCATTAGGCGAGCAAAAGCGTTTAAAGCGGTGTGCGAGAGTATACCTACTACTATTTTTGATAAAGAAATCATTATTGGCTCGATTGGTGAATTCCGCAAATCAGGTATCATTTGCCCGGAATACTCTTGGAAATGGGTAAATGAAGAAATGAATTCCTTTGAGACAAGGTCGCAGGATCCTTATTGTATTGATGATAAAGCTAAGGAAAAGCTGCGAAAAGAAGTTTTCCCCTACTGGAAAGGCAAATCACTTGAAGAAACATTTTTATCCCGGATCAATGATGAAACAGCTAAGCTCTTAATTGATACAGGTATTATTGATAATGATTCAAAATGGCGCAGCGCCGTGGGCGAAGTTACCGCCGACTATCAGGATATTATTTTTAAAAAAGGTTTTGGCGGAGTTAAGGCGGAAGCATTGGGGAAATTGGCGAAGATCGAACCAGTGACACCTGAAGGCTTAGAGAAAATTGGCTTTTACCAAAGCGCTGTGTTAGCTTGCGATGGTATTATTACTTTAGCAAAACGCTATGCAGAACAGGCTGTAGAGCTTGCTAAAACAGAAAAAGACGCAGCGCGTAAAGCCGAACTTATGGAGATCGCGAGCGTGTGCCATCGAGTTCCTGAACATCCGCCGGAGACCTTTTATGAAGCCATCCAGGCAGTATGGTTTACGCAACTTGGTTCTATTTTGTCAGAGAACTCGCTGGCGCTCAATTTGGGTCGTTTTGATCAATATATGTATCCGTATTATGCTAAGGATATTGCCGCCGGAACGATTACATCAGAAAAAGCGCAGGAACTTATTGAAGCGCTATGGATTAAGCTTTCAGAATGGGTATGGGCGATTTCCAGTAATACCGCCCAATTTTTTGCGGGGTACAATTCATTCCAAAATTTAACATTGGGCGGTCGGACACGCAGCGGACGTGACGCAACAAATGAAATTTCCTATATGTGCCTCAAGGCTACAGAAAATGTAAAAACACATCAGCCAGGTCTTAGTGTGCGCATTCACCCTGACAGTCCTGATGAATTTCTATTAGCTGTCTGCAAACTCATTCGTGTTGGCACAGGATTTCCGGCAGTGCATAATGACCGTGTGGGATCAGATATGCTGCTCGCGGCAGGACTTTCACCAGAAGATGCTCGTGACTGGAGTAATTGCGGCTGTGTTGTGCCGCATTTTAGGAAAATCGGTGAATGGACATCAGCGGTTAGTGTTAATTTAGCAGCTGCCATGGAGTTTGCCTTAAACGTTGGTAAAAGCCGTATTTATGAAGGTTTGGTGAGTTTAGCCGAAAAACCGGCAGCTGAATTTACGAGCTATGAAGAAGTAAAAGCCGCCTTTTTTAAGCAGCTTTCTAATCTTGTCAAACATTCGGTAATTGGTTCGCTTACCTGCCAGCAAGTTCATGCTGAAATTGTGCCAAGGCCATATCTATCGCTTTTAGTTGACGGCTGTATGGACAAGGGGAAAGATCTCAGCAAAGGTGGGGCAAAATATAATTTGGGTCCTGTGCTGACAGGCATTGGTATAGCAGATACCGCCAACTCGTTGGCGATGATTAAAAAATTAGTGTTTGAAGAAAAAAAATATACACTTGATGAAATATGTCAGGCGCTTGATGCTGACTGGGTTGGTTACGATGAACTCAGGCAAGCAGCGATTGCCTGCTCCAAGTATGGCAATGATGATGACTATGTTGATACAATTGCCTGCGAAATATCCGACTTTTACAATAAAGAAGTACAATCCTATACAGATTATTTTGGTTCGCGGTTTAATTCGGCTTTTATGGGTATATCAAACTATATTCCGGCAGGCAGCGTAATTGGCGCAACACCTGACGGGCGCAAAGCGAGGAGCCCTTTGACAGAAGGTGTTTCACCGCATGCGGGTACAGATCTTACCAGTCCGACCGCCGCTATGCGTTCTGTTGCTAAAATCAATCATGATATCCATACCGGCGGCACGCTGATGAATGTCAAATTGGCGCCAGAACTTTTACAGTCTGAGCGCAATCTGAAGAACTTAGCCGCACTTATCAGAGCGTACTTTTCGCTCGGAGCCTTCCATGTACAGTTTAATGTAATTTCTACTGAAACTCTCAAAAAGGCGCAGGAGTGTCCAGAAGAATA
>Ga0316613_10000412_pt1 | contig 36536 bp, 32 predicted proteins | sample OWC_soil_day10_C_2_FD_207647 | JGI IMG/M metagenome (GOLD analysis project Ga0316613, IMG submission 207647) | Wetland soil microbial communities from Old Woman Creek delta, Ohio, United States - OWC_soil_day10_CT_b | ecosystem: Environmental > Terrestrial > Soil > Wetlands | place: USA: Ohio...
CACCGGGTTGAAAATCTCCCTCGGGGGCATCGCCGAAGGCGGTTCGGAATCCCTCGAGAAATCGGCCTTGCAGGCGGAAACGGTGACCCAGAAACTGGACAGCGACATGACGGTGGAATACACCCTGACGCCCACGGCCGCCTCCCTGACACGCTCCACAACAGGCATGACCGACGGCGTTAAATACCGGGTGCTGGTTTACACCTCCGGCGGCACGTACGTGGCCTACCGGGACTACACCGCGGGCAGCGAGTCCGCCACGGCGGCCATCCCGGTGGATGCGGGGGACTACCAGGTGGTGGCCTACTCGTACAACACATCGGATGGCATCGCGGACGACGCCACGGCAACCAGCCTCAGCGTGGACACCGACAAGGACCTGCTCTACTATTCCACCACGGTGACGGTAGCCGACGGCACCAGCAACCCTGTCGCCATCACCTTCACCCACTGGTTCAGCAAGGTGACGGTGGCGGTCAGCACCAGCACCCTGGGGGCAAACATCAACGCCATCAGCGGGGTGACGCTGTCGCCCACCTACGCCTCGGCATCGGTGGCACTGCTCTCCGGGGAAACCACCTCCGCCAGCACCAGCTCGCAGGCCGTCTCATTCTCCACCACGGGAGACACGATACTGACTGCGGCCACCATACCGGTGTTTGCGGCAACAGGCACGGCAAGCTTTTCGGTGGGTATCGGCAGCTTGACGCTGGGCAGTTCAACCACTTACAGTAGCTTGTCAACGACATTCACGAAAACATTGGTGGCGGGATATAGCTACACGCTCACGGCAAGACTGAAGAACAACTTCATTATTGGCGGGGTGAGATGGGCGACGGGAAACGTGAAGTCCACAGATAGCGGTTCCACATTTAGCTTTTATAGCAGCCAGGAAAGTTATTCTGGAGTTTGGAATGGAGGCGATTATTTCTGTTGGAATACATTGTCTCCAACGGCATTGACATCTTCAAATACCACAGGGGTTTATAAATCTTCAACAGACCCTTGCCGGCAAGTATCAACTACTGGCAATGCGTGGCACATGCCTTCAAATGCAAATGTAACATCTCTTGTGAATTCAGGAAGCGTTGAGGGAACTTATAGCACAAAACTTGGACGTTTTTTTAAAACGACATCTGTTCCTGCTACTGCTAATAAGACCAATTATTTATTTTTACCTATTGCAGGAGGGCGTTACTATAATAGTTCTTCAATGCATCCAGCAAGTTCTGATATAGGTTGGTATTGGACGAGTACACCTTTGCCTTCTTCACCAACGACTCAATCCTATAGTTTACTTTTCACTACTGACATTATATATGTAGATCATTATGATTTCTTGGATTACGGATGGCCTATTCGTTGTGTAAAAGATTTATAATGTAAAATTTAACCTTGAACCTCGGACAGCCCTGTTCCAAAAAGTGCTGACCGTGGCGTAGATAAAGTCGCTTTATCCGTCCGAGTGAACCCGCTTTATCCGCTCGGATAAAGCAGGTTTATCCGGACGGAGTAAGGCTCTTGATTCGGGCGATGCAAGCAGGCTACATCGCTCGGCATTGAGTGACGATGCCGAGCGACATCGGCCAACGCTATCGGGCGAGCATGTCCGGCTTGTCCGAGCGGACAAGCCGGACGGGGAGCTTTGCAGCGGCAGATCCTCACTATGCAGGGTCTAACGCCTTCTATCCGAAGACTTAATTTGGGGCTCAAGTAGCACTCCCGGTAGCTTCCTCCTCTTTCAACACGGTGGCACACCCAAAGATTATCTCGTTTGCAGGTAGTTTTTGTGTTGTTCATCCCTTTGCAGGCTGGAAAGTTTGGGAGGGATGATGTTTATCCCGGTTTGGACGTTATTTTTTGAATTGAAAGTTTGGAAACCGGGATGTAAATAAACTTATTTTTTTGTGATCCTTATGGGCTGTGAAGCTCGTAAGGATTTTTTTTTAAAGCCTCACCCCTAACCCCTCTCCCAAAGAGAGGGGAATGGCTTGCGCACACAAAAAAGGTGCGTATCGGTAAATATGTAGAGACGTAATCTGTTGCGTATCTATCTATTGGGGGGCATCCCGGCCTCAGTTAGACAGGGTACCCCTGACCCCTGAAGGGGAACTGCTTGCGGACGAAGTATGGATGGCATTGTCTGTGGATGATGATTTCGCCCTTGCAGGGCTTTGGTGCGGGTGTGGCGAAAGCGTTTTTTTTGTGCGGAATACACCAACGTTGGTATGTCGGTCTCAAAAAAGTTAGCTGTGGTCTTTGTCGAAATCTCGTGAGTAATGCCACACGCACCCGACAGACCGCCCGAAGCGGTTGCCCGGACAGCGAATACGGGCATATCCAGGCTGCTCACGGGAGGAGCAAAACTTTCTCCCTGAAAGAAATCATCAGCCATCAGTTATCAATTTGCTGATTTGCGTTCTTTTGAGGCGGCCTCCAGCATAGCCTGCTCGATTGGATGTCCACTCGCTTTTGGGAGGAAAAACAAAAAACCCATCTTGAATGGCATGTTCAAGACGGGTTCTGACTTATAGTGGAAAGTTGATCAATCCATTAGTTGTTCTCTGGACGCAGTTTGCGAACCACTGCACCTGCTTGCCACATTTCGCTTTCACGAAGAGCGGCCAACTCTTTTTCCAAACCATCACGGTAGTCAGGTTTGGAGTTTGTGTCGATAGAACGTTGGGCTTCGTTTCCGACAGCCACTTCAGAATACAATTTAGCAAAAACGGGTTTGGTAGCGTCGTGGAAAGGACCCATCCAATCCAACGCACCGCGTTGAGCAGTAGTAGAACAGTTGGCATACATCCAGTCCATTCCCTTTTCAGCAAACAAAGGCATCAACGATTGAGTCAATTCCTCTACAGTTTCGTTGAAAGCTTCGGATGGAGTGTGACCGTTTTCACGAAGTACTTCGTATTGCGCCAACAAAAGTCCTTGGATAGCACCCATCAACGTTCCGCGTTCACCTGTCAAGTCGGAATAAACTTCACGTTTGAAAGTTGTTTCGAACAAATATCCTGAACCTACGCCGATGCCCAAAGCTACCGTGCGGTCGAAAGCCTTGCCAGTTGCATCTTGGAAGATGGCATAGCTGGAATTCAATCCACGTCCTTCGAGGAACATACGTCTCAAGCTTGTTCCCGAACCTTTGGGAGCCACCAAGATAACGTCGATGTCGGCAGAAGGAACGATGCCTGTGCGTTCTTTGTAAGTGATGCCAAATCCATGGGAGAAATATAGCGCTTTTCCGGCAGTCAGATAAGGTTTCAAGCGTGGCCACACCTCGATTTGAGCAGCATCAGAAAGGAGGTATTGGATGATTGTTGCACGTTCGGCAGCTTCTTCGATATCAAACAATGTTTCTCCGGGAACCCAACCATCAGCAACAGCTTTGTCCCAAGTCTTTCCACCTTTGCGTTGCCCAACGATCACGTTGAAACCGTTGTCGCGAAGATTCAAAGATTGTCCAGGGCCTTGCACTCCGTAACCAATAACGGCGATAGTTTCGTTTTTCAATACTTCTCTTGCTTTTTCCAATGGAAATTCTTCACGGGTAACCACATTTTCGGTTACTCCTCCAAAATTCATTTCAGCCATTTTCTTTTTTTGTTTGATTATAAATTATTAAAATGATTTATTTTGTTTTTAGAAGGGACACTGTATCCCCTACGGGTTGTGCCCATCCCACTTTTGCCAAGCAGATTGCTTTTTCAGCATTTTTCATAGTCAGGGTGAAAACATCCGGTTCGATGCCCGTTTCTAAGACTTGGAGTTTTTCACCATAATGTCCTTCAAGAAGGTAGTTGACATTGAAGTCCCGAATCTCTTTATCATGATACATTTGAATAGGAAACACATCCACAAAGTGCTCGATGTATTTCATGCTGTTCAAATGCTTGTTGATGTCAATGTCGCTGTATTGTACGGTGAATTCACTCCGCAATTTCGCTTCCTCCTTTGGTTGGCCAATCTTGGAAATCGGTTCAATCGGGCATGTTTTCTTACAGATATATCCAGTCAATTCTCCCAGATCTAAAATATTGGTTGGCCTGCGTGTTTCCACATCTAAGGCAGCCCAAAGGGAACGGGCAAATCCAATTTCCCTGCCGTTTTTGTCTTCGATAGAAAAGCATCTTTCCGTGAAAAGCTTATTGATATCTGTCACCCAAGTGTTTACTGAGATTTGTGTTTCGTTGGTCGGGTATTCACATATTTGGATATACATCCGGCTAAGCACCCACGCTTTTCCTCTTTCCGTCATGACCGAATATCCAAATCCACGCTCTTCTGCGTGTTTGGAGGCTGCTTGTAGCAGGAATCCGCCAATCATGGGCAAGGTGGCCTTTCCCCGAAAATCACTTAGATAAGCATCTATTGTGAATGTATATGAACCAACCGTATTTAGCATTTTATTTACGTATAATGCAATAGCTTTCAAAAAAGCTTGGCAAAGATAATGAAAAGATGCCCAAAATAGATACTATTTCTGTTTTTTATCCAAGCTTTGCAACATGTCGCTCAAGCGTTCCGTTTTTGACTTGGTGATAGCCACACGTCCCGAACGGATGAATTGCAATACCCCGATTAGCTCGCTCAACTCTTTGAATAAGCTTTGTGTTTCAGCATAATATCCTGTTTTTTGAATCACCACATATGTTTCCGTAATGTCCAGGATTTGGGCATTGTATTTGCGAATAAGCTCTTCCACCGAAGGAATGCGCAGGAACTCGGGTGTTGACAACTTGTAGAGCGCTATTTCCTGATGGACCAATTCTTCGTCAGTGTTGAAATAGGCTTTCAGTATATCTACTTTCTTGTCTATTTGTTTCACCACTTTCTCTATTTCTTCTTTGGTGCTAAAGGTGGTTACTGTGAATTTGTGAATTCCTTCCAAGGCGGAGGGAGAGACGGAAAGGGTTTCAATATTCAATTGTCTCCGTGTGAAAACACTCGTCACCTGGCTCAACAAGCCTGCTGTGTTTTCTGAAAAAATTGTTACGGTAAATAACGTTTTATTTTCCATATATTTTAAGTCTTTGTTTACGTATTAGTAAATTTGCTGATTTGCAAATTCGCAAATTTGCAAATCAGCCTATCCAATGATTCGATCACCTATTGGCATATTCACTTATTCTAATTCATATAATTCTAAAGGTAAGTTGTCGGGATCATCAAAAAAGACGAATCGTTTCCCTGTGATTTCATCCAGGCGTATCGGTTCGGTTTCTATGCCTTTGGCATTCAATTCTGCAACAGACTTTTCGATGTTGTTAGTCACGAAAGCAAGATGGCGCAAACCGCAGGCCTCGGGCCAACTTGCCCTTTTCGGAGGATTCTCGAACGAAAAGAGTTCGATCTGTCCCCCGCCTTCACCTATTTGCAAATCCAATTTATAGGATTTTCTCGCTTCGCGAAACGTCTCGGCAACGATCTTGCATCCCAATTTGCTTACATAAAAATCTTTCGACTTTTCGTAATCGGAACAGATGATTGCTGCATGATGAATGCTTTTCAAATTACTCATTCCCCAACAGGATATTTGTGACGCACGTTCCAGCCGGAACCATCGGATACACCATTCCTTTAGCTTCTACCTGCACATCCAGCAAGTAAGCTCCGTCATAGTTTAGCATTTCGGCAATGGCTTCGTCCAATTCTTCGCGGGTTTCTACCTTTCTTGCCGGAATGTCGTAGGCATTGGATATTTTCACAAAGTCAGGATTAGTCATCACCGTTTCGGAATACCTTTCTTCAAAGAATAGCTCTTGCCACTGGCGAACCATCCCCAAGAAGTGGTTGTTGAGAAGGATGATCTTTACATTCACGCCGTATTGCATAATTACCCCAAGCTCTTGGATGGTCATTTGGATGCCGCCGTCTCCCACGAATAGGCAAACTGTGCGTTCTGGAGTGCCATATTTGGCTCCGATGGCAGCAGGCAGGCCGAATCCCATCGTGCCCAATCCTCCCGACGTTACTACGCTGCGGGATTGTGAATATTTAAAGTAGCGGACTCCCATCATCTGGTGCTGGCCAACATCGGTCACTAAAACCGCCTTGTTGTCAGTGGCTTCCGATACTTTTCGAATCACCTCGCCCATTTTCAACTGCCCAGTAGTTGGATAAAGTTCGTATTTGATCACAGCGTCGTATTCCCGTTGGTCGCAAGCCCTGAATTCTTGGAGCCAATCTTTGTGGTTGTTTTCCTCGATTTTTTCAGTAATGGCAGCCAGTGTTTGTTTCGCGTCGCCCAGCACTTTTACGTGGGCATACACGTTTTTGTCTATCTCGGCAGGATCGATATCGAAGTGGATCACTTTAGCCTGTTTGGCGTAGGTTTTCAGGTCGCCGGTTACCCGGTCATCGAAACGCATTCCAATGGCAATCAGCACATCGCATTCGTTGGTTTTCTGATTAGGACCTATGTTGCCGTGCATTCCCAACATTCCCACATGCAAAGGGTGGTCTGTGGGCATTGCCGAAAGCCCCAAAACGGTAGATGCGGCCGGGATCCCAGCTTTTTCTAAGAAAGTGAGCAATTCTTTTTCAGCTCCTCCCAGAATCACTCCCTGGCCTACCAGCGCATAAGGCTTCTTGGCCTGGTTGATTAGTTTGGCAGCTTCTTCAATTGCCGGAATATTCACTTCGGGAATAGGCTGGTAGCTTCTGATGAATGATGCCTTTTTGTACTCGTAATTTGAGACTTTTCCGAATTGTGCATCTTTCGTTATATCTAACAACACAGGTCCCGGACGGCCAGATGCGGCAATGTAGAATGCCCTCGCCACAGCCCAGGCAATGTCTTCGGGACGTCTGATTTGATAGGCCCATTTGGTCACCGGTTGGGATATGCCTACCACGTCGGCTTCCTGAAACGCATCGCTTCCCAAGAGGGAGGATGCCACTTGGCCCGAAATCACGATCATGGGCGTGCTGTCGATCATCGCATCAGCGATTCCCGTAATCGTATTGGTTGCGCCAGGGCCCGAAGTCACCAGAGCCACACCCACCTTGCCGGATGTTCTTGCATATCCTTCGGCTGCATGGGTTGCTCCTTGTTCATGGCGCACGAGAATGTGGTTTATTTTATTTCGATAGTCGTATAAACAGTCAAAAACGGGCATGATGGCACCACCTGGATACCCGAAAATAGTGTCAACTCCTTCATTTAATAATGAAAGAATCAAGGCTTCACTTCCTGTAATCTCTTTTGACATATAGGTGTTGGTTTTACAATTTTTATAAATAACTCAGCTAATACACTTTTAGCTCTTTCTTAAATATGGTATGTTTTTCATTATTAGTCAATCAATCTGACGCCACCCAAATCGGCCGAACTCACCATGCTTGCATAAGCTTTCAGGGCTTTTGAAACGTTTCGTTCACGATTGGGTTTGAAAGCAAGGCTTCCCTTGGCGAGTTCTTCTTGGCGGCGCTTTTCCAATTCCTCATGGCTTATCCTGAGTTGGATAGAACGATTTGGAATGTCAATGTCAATGATGTCGCCGTCTTTTATCAATCCGATGGCTCCTCCTGAAGCGGCTTCCGGCGAAACGTGTCCGATAGATAATCCCGAAGTTCCTCCCGAAAAACGTCCGTCGGTGATGAGGGCGCATTCTTTTCCCAAATGTTTGGATTTGATATAGGATGTAGGATAAAGCATTTCCTGCATTCCCGGTCCTCCTTTAGGTCCTTCGTAGATAATCACGACTACGTCTCCGGCTTTCACGTCGTCTCTCAGGATTCCTTCACACGCTGCATCTTGCGAATGGAAAACTTTGGCCGTTCCGCTGAATTTGAAGATGCTTTCGTCCACACCGGCAGTTTTCACCACGCAACCGTCCAAGGCGATATTCCCTTTGAGGATGGCCAATCCTCCATCTTTGGTGTAGGCATGTTCCATATCGCGGATGCACCCGCTGACTCGGTCTTTGTCCAGTGTGTCGAACTTTTCATTCTGCGAACCCATCACCAAATTGAAGCGGTTGGCAGGAGCGGAACTGTAGATCCGTTCGGCTTCGGCATCCAAAGCGTTTCCTGTGATGGAGTATTTTTCAATGGCTTGCTGCAATGTCAAACCATCTGCCCGATGTACACTTGTGTCGATCAGTCCCCCTTTTGCCAATTCTCCAAGAATTCCCATGATTCCGCCCGCGCGGTTTACGTCTTGAATGTGGTATTTTTCGCTGTTTGGCGCAACTTTGCAGAGGCAAGGGGTTTTGCGGGAAAGCTCATCAATGTCTGCCATCTTGAAATCTACTTCTGCTTCGTGAGCGATAGCCAGCAGGTGAAGAATCGTATTTGTGGACCCTCCCATGGCTATATCCAATCTCATTGCATTGAGAAAAGCTGTTTTGGAAGCAATCGAGCGGGGTAGGACGGTGTCGTCTCCATCCCGGTAGTATTTGTATGCGTTTTCAACTATGATTTTTGCGGCATCGTTGAACAGTTGCAGGCGGTTGGCGTGGGTTGCGACAATCGTTCCGTTTCCGGGCAATCCCAAACCAATGGCTTCGTTCAAGCAATTCATCGAATTGGCTGTAAACATACCTGAGCAAGAACCACATGTTGGGCAAGCTGCTCTTTCAATGGCATTTACGTCTTTGTCCGAAATGGTGGAATCGGCAGATTTTATCATGGCATCCACCAAGTCAAGCTGTTTGTCGCCAAGCTTCCCGGCTTCCATAGGCCCTCCCGAAACAAAAATGGCTGGAATATTTAGACGCATAGCTGCGATGAGCATTCCAGGAGTGATTTTATCACAATTGCTGATGCAAATCATCGCATCGGCTTTGTGCGCGTTCACCATGTATTCGATGCTGTCGGCAATCAAATCGCGGGAGGGCAGGGAATAAAGCATTCCATCGTGTCCCATGGCTATTCCATCGTCTATCGCGATGGTATTGAATTCGGCCGCGAAGCAACCGAGTTTTTCGATTTCCTTTTTTACCATTTGTCCCACTTCGTGCAAATGCACATGTCCGGGGACAAACTGCGTAAATGAATTGACTATCGCAATCAATGGTTTTCCCATTTGATCTTCTTTCATGCCGTTGGCTTTCCACAGGGCTCTGGCTCCGGCCATTCTGCGACCTTTTGTAGTGGTCAAACTTCTCAATTCCATTTCTATTGTTTTGTTTTTTTAGACATAAAAAAAGCCTTTCTCTGCGTGAGAAAGGCTTACATATATTGTACATGGCTATCAGACATACCTTCCTCACTCGCACTGACAAATGACGAGGACGACGAGGTTATATGCTGAGTTAATAGCCATAGGTTTTGTTTTATATATGTCGCAAAGGTATAAATCTTTTTTTATAAACAAAAGGATTCGTCCATTTTTTGAAGGCAAAATGTAATTTTCGTCTAAGTTGGCTCCAAAGGCGACTTTTTCGTTGTCAATATTCGTTGAGATGAAAAATGAGGAATCTTCAATTCTATTAGGGAGTAGTTTTTATTACCTTTGCAGTAATAATTTCGAAAATAATCACACAATATATAAAAATAAGAAAGAAACATCATGAATAACTGGTTTGAATGCAAAGTCAGCTATGACAAACAACTCGAAAACGGATTAATCAAAAAGACAACAGAGCCTTATTTGGTGGATGCACTCTCATTTACGGAGGCAGAAGCCCGCATTATAGAAGAAATCAAGCCATATATTAGCGGCGAATTTTCTATCACGGATATAAAAAGGGCGAAATTGTCGGAAATTTTTTTCAACGAAAATGGGGATCGTTTCTACAAAGTGAAAGTTCAATATATTACGTTAGACGAAAAAAGTGGAGCTGAGAAGAAAACGGCTGTAAATATGTTGGCTCAGGCGTCCGATTTCCAGGAAGCCCTGCAAGTGGTTTTAAAAGGAATGGAGGGCACAATGGCCGATTACAGCATTGCCTCAATTGTTGAAACCAACTTGATGGATATTTTCCCGTACAATAGCGAAAAGCCGGTAAAGGCTGTTAAGCCAGAATAAGAATCACCAAAATGAATAATATTTCTTCAAATCTTCTTCAAATCAAAAGTCGTTTGCCTGAATCAGTGCAATTGGTAGCAGTATCAAAGTTTCATCCTGCCGAAGCGATTCAGGAGGCTTACGATGCTGGCCAACGGATTTTTGGCGAAAGCCGTCAGCAGGAAATAGAAGCTAAGCATACGCAGCTGCCCAGAGATATTGAATGGCACTTTATCGGGCATCTCCAGACGAATAAGGTGAAATCTATTCTACCCTATATTCATACCATCGAGAGTGTTGACAGTCTTAAGCTTTTGCGTGAGATTGAAAAGCAGGCTGGGTTGCTATCCGTAAAAGTGGACTGCTTTCTTGAAGTACATATTGCCCGGGAGCCGGAGAAATATGGGTTCAGCATGGACGAATGCCGGGAATTTGTAGCAACCAAAGAGTGGGAGGGCTATCAGGGAGTAATAATTGCAGGTGTTATGGGTATGGCAACCTACACCGATGATAAAGAGCAGATTCATCAAGAGTTTAGGTCTCTAAGAAACTTTTTCCAGGAGCTAAAAGCCTCATTTTTTGTCGGTGAGAATTCTTTTAGGCATGTTTCGATGGGGATGTCCAGCGACTATGGAATTGCCATTGAAGAGGGAAGCACCTTGGTTAGAATAGGCACATCTATTTTTGGGGAAAGAGAATATTAGAAAATAATTTGCAATATCGAAGTTATAATTCTAAATTAGAGGCCTGAAAGAAAACCTTGATTCCTAACAACTTTGGCGATCGGCATTTGTTGTGGTTATCGAAAGTTGTTTTGATATAAAAATTATTTATAGACATTTAAAGAAAATCATATAGCACCTGATCCTCAATATTTACTTTCATGAACATTCAACAATTAGAATACATTATTGCGGTTGACAATTTCCGCCATTTTGCGAAAGCAGCTGAAGCATCATTTGTGACTCAACCTACCTTGAGCATGATGATCCAGAAGTTAGAAGAAGAATTGGGCGTCAAAATTTTTGACCGAAGCCAACTCCCTGTACAGCCAACTCCTATTGGGGCGCAAGTCATTAATCAAGCCCGTGTAATTGTTTCCCAAGTGAAGCAAGTGAAAGACATTGTTCAAGAAGAGAAGGGTATCGTAAAAGGAAGTCTCCGAATCGGCATCATTCCGACAATATCTCCTTATTTGTTGCCCAATCTTATTCAAAAACATACTGAGCATGGATTCGATATCGAACTTGTCATAGAAGAAGCCACGACTGACCAGATCATGGAGAAGCTTGCCTCAGGCACGCTTGATGTTGGAATCCTTGCCACACCTCTAAATAATGACCGGTTGAAAGAGCATCCAGTGTATTACGAGAAATTCTTCGCTTATGTTTCGCCCGAAGAGACATCCCTGTATGCAAAAAAAGAGTTGGATGAAGATGACTTGAATATCAATCGTTTGTGGCTTCTCACCGAAGTGCATTGTTTTCGTAGTCAGATTTTGCGTTTGTGCAATATGCGAAAAAAACGAAACATTCACACTTTGCTCTCTTACGAAGCAGGAAGTATTGCTACATTAGTTCGCATTGTTGACCAAAACAGCGGTTTGACGATAATTCCCGAAATGGCGATTGACCACCTAACAGAGGAACAAAAGAAGAATGTGCGCCCGATGAAAAAGATAACCCCTGTCAGGGAAATCAGCCTGGTTACCCGGAAGGAATTTCTTCGTGAGAAAATGCTGAATTTGCTAATCAAGGAGGTTAAAGATGCAGTTCCGTCATCCTTCCTTTCACAGGATTTAAAAAAGTTTGTTGTAGCTATCTGATTTTATCACAAATATGGAATAAAAGACTGTCTGTGTGCAGTCTTTTTTTATTTACTCCGGATTACTTGTATTGTTTAAAAGCTTGTCAGTTTTCTTGAGATTGTAAATCCAGGCATCTTTGTACAGTGGATGTTGTTCTACAAATTTGGACAAATAGCTATTTGCTTGAGCTACATCCCCGAATTTCGCGACGTAGATCCTTTTGGCCTTCGAGCTACCGATGATCCCGGAATCATCGAAACCTTTGCCCTGAAAGATTTTTAATTCTTTATTTGCGACCGCCGTTGTTTGGAATGTTCCAACGATTAGGAAATATTTCGATTCTTCGGAAATGCCTACTTGGGGCTCATCCTGTTTCGCAAGCCCTTGATTTTTGCCTTGTGGTAATTTTATTGACACAGTGTCTTTTGAAGAATCAGTGCTTTTGCTAATCTCATGGTCGGAGCTTATGATTCTTCCGGGGAGAAAACCAGCGAGCTGATTATTGTTTTCCCTTTTCTCGGAAATTGGGATTGAAATAGCAAATAGCAAAAGAGCCGCTGCCGCACTCGCCGCTGCAAACCCAATCGTTTTCCTTAATGTCAACCTCTTGTCGGAGTTTCCCTCTTTTGCATTTTCTACTCTTAAGTCAGCAAGACTACGAATTGACAAGTTGTCAAGACCAAACAGTTGTGGTTTTACGAAATGTGTTTCAGGAGAATTATTGAAGCAGATTATGTTCTCCTCATTCAGGTACAATTTTCCCCAGTTTCCAAGAGAGATCCATTTTGAGACAAACAACCCTTTCTTTAAATCCATGACATCTTCTTTTATCACTTGTTCCGCATTTACAGAAGATATGGATAGGGTTTTCATATACAATTCCAGCAATAGGCCATCGTTATGAGCGAGGGCTTGATTGAATCCGATCCAATGATATGGGGCGTTCAACGTTTGCTTAGCATCGTCAGTATAAGCCTGTTCTTTGTTTACCACGAATCCGCCTAATCCGGGTACAATAATAAAATCGTTTTCAAAAAGCAAAAAACTTATATGTTCTACCAATCTGTTCATATTGCAAACGTACAGATATTTGTCTAAATATTAAAATTAGCATCCTGCTTTTTATTGTCAAGTTTTCAATTTATTGTTAGTAAGGTTTGTAATAGTTTTAATATAAATAGATTAACTAACAGGTGTTGATTCTTTCTACATTACAGTTTTTTGCACAGTTTTTTTTTAAAATAGTAATATTAATGACTATTACTGTTCGTTTAACCTTTCTAGCTGCATATTTCAGTTATTGTAAAAAAATAAATTCAATATAATTAATCTGAAAATGAAAAATGTCGCAAATAATTAGCTTTTTTTCGAGAAGGTTTGTACCTTTGTGAGAAAATTAAGTCTCCTACTTCTATTTTATGCTTTGTGAGAATTTAATTTTATTTTTTATTGAAGATGAAAATGTGAACTAATTATCTATACTGATGTTATAAATTTCATATTTTATGACACCAGTGTTATTTTAGATTTATTTTGGTTTTCATTAATGAAATTCCTTTTGTCAACAATTTTTGATTAATGCAATAACTACAATTTTAAACAAGTAAATTTGATTTATTATGAAACGGTTAAGTTTATTCTTTATTTTAGCTTTGGCAGCTGTAAGTATTTTTGCTCAGGAAAGTACTCAAGCTGGTCGCAAAGTAACTTTTATTCGCAATGGATTTTGGGATAATTGGTTTGTGGGTGCTGGAGTTGGAGCCAACTATTATGTGAAAGGTGCTGGTTCAGAAGCCGATTTTTTCAGCAAATTGACTGTTGCCCCTACAGTTCAGGTGGGCAAGTGGTATAATCCTTACTTTGGTGCTCGCTTGAAAATCCAAGGTGGATCACTACACTCTTATTTTAATTCCAACAATACATTCCTTCATGGCAAATATGCTTCCGGAGAAGCTGATTTGTTGTGGAACGTATCAAATTATTTTGGAAAATACAATGAAAACCGCTTTTACAGCTTTATTCCATACGTGGGTATTGGGGCAGGATACGGCTGGGATTACAAAGCTCATGGAAAAGATGTAGGTTCAAAACAACGCAATTTTACTATCAACGGTGGTATCATCAATAAATTCAGGCTTACAGATCGTTTGGGCTTGGATATTGATTTGTCTGCTGCTTTATTGAAAGAGCAAACCGACCTTGACTATGTTATTGCGGGTGCTTCTTATGGCAAAGGCGAAAAAACTTATGATGGACTTGTAGCAGCTTCTGCCAGCTTGGTGTTTAAATTAGGTAAGTTTGGCTTCAAAGAAGCCGTACTTCAGGATCAATCACTTATCGACGATTTGAACGGTCAAATCAATCGTCTGCGTTCAGAAAACGCAGAGTTGAGCAAGCGTCCAGTAAGCTGTCCAGAATGCCCAGAGGTTAAGCCGCAGCCGCAACAAGTGGTTCGCAATGTTTATGTTCCTAACGTCGTGTTCTTCCGTATTAACAGTGCAACTATTGACAAAAATCAAGAGATTAGCATCTATAATACGGCTGAGTATTTGAAGAACAATCCTGAAGCTAAAGTTAAGGTTGTTGCTTATGCTGATAAGAAAACAGGCACGGCAGCTTACAATGATAAGCTTTCTGAAAAACGTGCTAAGAATGTTGCTAAAGCTTTGACTGGCAAATACAACATTGACAGCAGTAGAGTTGCTGTTGAATGGAAAGGTTCTTCAGAACAACCTTACAGCACGAATAATGCGTGGAATCGCGTTGCTATTTTTATTGCTGACTAATTATTTTCCCTTTATACTGAAAGGAGTCGCCTTGTGCGGCTCTTTTTTTGTTTATACACTGCTTTTGTCCTAAGTATCTATTCCCTTAATAATTTATTTATCTGGTTTGTTGGATACTTGTAAAAGTGTATCTTTGTCAAAATTTTAGGAAATTATCCGGTTAGATTATGTCAAAAGAATTATTGCCAGGGCTACCTTATTTGGTGGCTGATATAAAATTGGCCGACTTTGGTCGGAAAGAAATTGAAATAGCTGAACACGAAATGCCAGGTTTGATGGCCTTGCGGAATAAATATGGTTCAGAGAAACCCTTGAAGGGGGCGCGTATCATGGGATCGTTGCACATGACTATTCAGACAGCGGTTTTGATTGAAACATTGAAAGAATTAGGAGCTGACATCCGATGGGCAAGTTGCAATATTTTCTCCACGCAAGATCATGCCGCAGCCGCTATCGCTGCAAGCGGCATTCCTGTTTTTGCATGGAAAGGTGAGTCTTTGGAAGAATATTGGTGGTGTACAGAGCAAGCATTGCGTTTTCCTGGCGGAAAAGGACCGAATCTTATTGTTGACGATGGGGGTGATGCAACGCTGTTGATCCACTGGGGGTATAAGGGCGAGCAAGATCCTGAATTTCTTAATCGCACAGCATCCAGCCATGAAGAGCAGGTGATATTGGGGGCTCTGACCCGTATTTTGAGAGAAGATAATTTGCGTTGGCACAACACTGTTTCCGAATGGAAGGGTGTGTCTGAGGAAACGACAACTGGGGTTCATCGCTTGTACCAAATGCAGGAGAGAGGTGAACTTTTGATTCCAGCTATCAACGTGAACGATTCGGTGACGAAATCGAAATTTGATAACCTGTATGGCTGCCGCGAATCTTTGGCGGATGGTATTAAGCGTGCCACCGATGTGATGATTGCTGGCAAAGTAGTGGTTGTGGCTGGTTATGGGGATGTGGGTAAAGGTTGTGCGCATTCCATGCGTACGTATGGCGCACGGGTGTTGGTGACTGAGATAGATCCAATTTGTGCCTTGCAAGCGGCTATGGAGGGCTTTCAAGTGACTACGATGGAGGAAGCTGTGAAAGAAGGGAATATATATGTCACAACAACCGGAAATCGCGATATAATTACGATAGATCATTTGAAGTCAATGAAAGATCAAGCTATTGTTTGCAATATTGGACACTTCGACAACGAGATTCAAGTTGATAAGCTCGTCAACTTCCCGGGAGTTAAACACACAAATATCAAACCGCAGGTTGATAAGTACACTTTCCCTACGGGTAATTCCATTTTCCTTTTGGCAGAAGGTCGTTTGGTGAATTTGGGTTGTGCAACAGGCCACCCGTCGTTTGTTATGAGCAATTCTTTTACCAACCAGACTTTGGCGCAAATCGAATTGTGGAAAAATGATTATGCGGTGGATGTTTATCGTTTGCCAAAGCAATTGGACGAGGAGGTTGCCCGTTTGCATTTGGAACAAATCGGTGTAAAACTAACAATCCTGACCAAATCGCAAGCGGAATATATTGGAGTGCCTGTCGATGGCCCTTACAAACCGGAACATTATCGTTATTGACAACTTCTTTGTTATCAGTAGTTACGCATAAATGTGTGATTTTTCATAAAAAAAGTATCTTGTAAATTTGGAATATATATATAAACCGAGTATCTTTGCACTCGATTTAAAAATCAAGTAAGGAGATTCCGTAGCTCAGCTGGTAGAGCACAACACTTTTAATGTTGGGGTCCTGGGTTCGAGCCCCAGCGGGATCACTAAAAAAGAGAAGGCCACTTGTATAGTTGGCCTTCTCTTTTTTAGCTCCGCGCCAATACCGCATGACCCCTGCTTCTCGATCCGCTGCCGTGCTTTGTCTTTGGCTTTAGGGATCGCCCAACTGCGAACGGTGTTTGCGGTCGTGTAGCAACGTATTTGGCAAATTGATTGTTTATCTCCTGCTCGATTCAAAATCAAAAAAAACAAAGCCACAAAATAAACGAGTTTTCATTATAAAAAATGACTTAAAGGGCAATAAATCATTTTATTTTCCTATCTTTGTGCTTTGAACAAGTGAGTTTGTATTGTATCTTTCTTCTCAATGTTGTGATCCGTCCATATGTGGCGGGCTTCCCATCGTAAAAATTGACATCAAAATCAATCTTATTGTTTGTATCTTTTATTTAACAAGTCGCGAAAATGTGTAATGCAAATTGTCGTGACACATTGTAGCAAATAGAATGGAATCATTTTTTATCGGCAATCTGGAAGTTAGGCTTCCTGTCATCCAAGGTGGAATGGGCGTAGGGGTATCCTTATCGGGATTAGCTTCAGCTGTAGCCAACGAAGGGGGCATCGGAGTCATATCGTGTGCCGGACTTGGACTGATCTACCATAAATCCCCCGGAGATTATGTAGCCAAGTGTATTTCCGGATTAAAGGAAGAAATCCAAAAAGCCAAAGAAAAGAGCAAGGGCGTGATTGGGGTTAACATCATGGTTGCCCTCACCAATTATGCAGATATGGTAAGAACCTCGATAGCAGAAAAAGTGGATATTATCTTTTCTGGCGCAGGGCTTCCTTTCGATCTACCTTCTTATCTGACTAGCGAAAGTAAAACCAAATTAGTTCCGATCGTATCATCTTCACGGGCTGCCAAAATTATTTGCGACAAGTGGAAAAACAACTATGGCTACCTGCCTGATGCTATTGTCGTGGAAGGGCCAAAGGCCGGAGGCCACTTGGGGTTCAAGTTGAATCAGATTGAGGATGAGCAGTATTCTTTGGAACGGCTTATTCCAGATGTGATTAGTGTCGCTAATTCATACAAAGATGAAAAAAACATACCCGTGATTGCCGCAGGCGGCATTTCATCGGGAAAAGACATACTCCGCTTTTTGGAAATGGGGGCAGCAGGTGTTCAACTTGGCACTATATTTGTCCCTACCACAGAATGTGATGCGTCCGAAACTTACAAAAATGTTTTTGTAAACGCAAGACAAGAGGATATACGGATTATACAAAGTCCTGTGGGTATGCCGGGCAGAGCTCTCGACGGAGAATTCATTCAAAGCGTGGAGAAGGGAGAGGAAATGCCCAAAAATTGTCCTTTCCATTGTATCAAAACATGTGACTATACCAAGAGTCCTTATTGTATTGTTCAAGCGCTCTATCAGGCTGCGAGAGGCAATATGAAAAAAGGCTATGCTTTCACGGGGATGAACGTTCATTTATGCCAAAAAATTTTGAGTGTGAAAGAAGTTATATCCAATTTAAAGGCTGAATTCTTGACCGCAAAGCTCGAAAGGTAATTTACATGCAAAAGTTAGTCGCATATCCTCTTTCCGCAATTTATTATCTGTTATTTGGCAGTGCCTTGGTCGTCTTTCATGTAATCCAGTGGCTGTGCTTTAATTTGTTCGGCTACAGGGCTCACAAAAAGAGTGTGGACGCATTGAACTTCTTCTTGGTCGCAAGCACTTCCCTTTTAGGCACAAGGTACAAGGTGAGGAATCTCGAAAAGCTGCCCACGGGCGTTCCGTTAATTATTGCCGCCAATCACCAGAGCCTTTACGACATCACGTCCATCGGTTGGTTTATGCGGAAAGTGCACCCAAAGTTCGTCAGCAAGATTGAACTGGGCAAAGGAATCCCGAGCATTTCGTACAACCTAAATCATGGGGGTTCGGTACTTATTGATAGAAAAGATCCCAAACAATCGTTAACCGCAATAAAGGAGATGGCCCAGTACATTGAGGCAACGAAGCGTGCTGCCGTGATATTTCCGGAAGGTACAAGAAGCAAAACAGGCAAACCAAAGTCATTCGCTGAAAGCGGATTGAAAGTGCTTTGCAAGTATGCGTCATCTGCATTGATGGTTCCTGTAACAATCAATAACTCATGGAAAATGACAAAATGGGGTTCATTCCCTCTAGGGATAGGGAATAAACTTGAATTGATCATTCATGATCCTATCCCTGTAAAGGATACGCCTTTCCCACAAATTTTTGAAAAAACGGAAAAGACAATCACTCAGGCTATCAATTGATATAGAACAATTGAGAAGCTTTCTTGGCCACCCTTTTTTGATCCTGATATAAAAGAATAGGCTACCAATTAAAATAAAAAAGAAACTACTGTTGCAATAGTTTGCGGCAGTCTAATATTCAAACATGACATTTAAAGAATTAAATATTATCGAGCCGATATTGAAGGCTCTGAACGAAAAAGGATACACTGCTCCCACTCCGATACAACAGCAAGCCATTCTTCCTGCACTCGGCAATCGGGATATTTTGGGATTGGCGCAAACAGGAACAGGCAAAACCGCAGCTTTCACGATCCCGATCATCCAGAAGTTGCATCTGGACAAGGTAAAAGGAGCAAAACCAGTGATCAAAGCGTTGATCCTGACTCCAACCCGCGAATTGGCTATCCAAATTAATGAATGCCTTAATGATTATACACGCTATGCTGGAGTTCGCCATTGTGTGATTTTTGGAGGAGTGAAACAAGGCAGCCAAGTGAATGAGTTGAAGGCTGGCATAGACATATTGGTGGCGACCCCGGGTCGTTTGCTGGATTTGATGAATCAAGGAATTGTGAGCTTGAGTGGCGTAGAATATTTTGTATTGGATGAGGCCGACCGGATGTTGGATATGGGTTTTATCCATGACATCAAGCGTTTGCTGCCGAAGCTTCCCAAAGAGAAGCAAACCATGTTTTTTTCGGCTACCATGCCAACGGCAATCGCCGCACTCTCGCGGTCCATTCTGCGTAACCCTGTGAGGGTGGAAGTTGCCCCTGTGTCATCGGTGGTGGATGCGATAGATCAATATATTTACTTTGTAGAAAAGCAAGAAAAGAAAGATTTATTGATAAACCTCCTTAAAAAGGACAAGAACAAATCAGCATTGATATTTTCCCGGACAAAACATGGTGCAGACAAAATAGCCCGGATTCTTTGTAGTGCTGGCATAGGAAGTGCTGCGATACATGGCAACAAATCCCAAAATGCAAGACAGCGGGCTTTGTCGGATTTTAAATCTCACGACATCCAAGCGTTGATTGCAACCGATATAGCTGCCAGGGGAATTGACATTAATCATCTTGAACTAGTTATTAATTACGACCTTCCGGATGTTGCTGAAACTTATGTGCATCGCATTGGACGAACAGGTAGAGCCGGGAATTCCGGAATCGCATTGTCGTTTTGCGCAGAGGATGAACGGGTGATGCTTAACGATATTCAAAAATTGACGGGAAAGAGGCTTACCGTGTCGAGTTAATAATAAACATTCACTAATAAAACGAATATGGCAGTAAAACAAAATTCTTCTATAAATAAGAAAGAGGGCGAAATTACTCGTTCCGACAAAACTTCTGCGACTCACCAGGCTGAATCCGTTTTGAAAATAGCAAAAGAAAAGGCTGGAGATGTTATCCATATCGCTATTAGTGACAGAACAACAATTGAGCTTCCTGCCCACTTGTCTCAGGATGAGATAGACGCTCGAGTCGAGAAATATATCCGGCTACATAAGCCGATGGTATAACCCTTCTCAAGTTGTAACCCCTGTGCGGGGGAATTGTAGATAAGTAATCATTAGTATAAAAACAAAGATATTCCAGTAATAAGCATGGCGAGATCAAACTCATTTAATAAAAGAGAAGTAGAAAAGAAAAAGCAAGAGAAACGAGTAGAAAAGCAAAAACGCAAAGATGAGCGCAAAGCAACTGGGGGGAGCGGGTCTTTCGAAGACATGATAGCTTATGTGGATGAGAATGGTGTTATAACGAGCACACCTCCCGATTTGGCCAAAAAGCAAAAAGTTGATATGGAGGACATAGCTATTTCAACTCCAAAGAAAGAAGATGTGGAAGAGCCGGTGTTGACCGGGCGCGTGGAGTATTTCAACGCAAGCAAAGGGTACGGTTTTATCAAGCGTATAGGGACGGTGGACAAGTATTTTTTCCACATCACTAGCGCTCCCGCTACCATAATAGAAGGAAATATGGTGACATTCGAATTGGAACGTGGTCAGAAAGGCATTAACGCCGTTAGGATTGCTCTCTTTAAGAATGACCAAAACAATCAATAATAATTAATTTTTAAGAAAACGAATGAACATTTATGTATCGAATTTAAACTTTAGCACATCAAGCGAAAGTTTGCAAGAATTATTTTCAGGATTTGGCGAAGTAACGTCTGCTAAAATTATCACAGACCGTGAAACAGGAAGATCACGTGGTTTCGGCTTTGTCGAAATGACAGATGACACTGAAGGTCAAAACGCCATCACTGAATTAAACGAAACAGATTTTGAAGGAAAAACAATCGGAGTAAACATTGCCCGTCCTAAAACTGAAAGAAGTAGCGGTGGCTACAACAGCAGTCGTGGTGGAAACGGTGGCGGTGGTTACAATAGAAATCGTTACTAATCAAATCGAATATCTTTAATTAGCGGGTAAGTGTATAGTCACTTACCCGTTTTTTTATGCAGGATTTGGAGAAAGCGCTGTAAGGGTTCTTTTAGCTTTTGAAATGAAAAAAGCCACCTTTTTGGATGGCTTTGCTCTTCCTCTTGGACTTGAACCAAGGACCCTCTGATTAACAGTCAGATGCTCTAACCAACTGAGCTAAGGAAGAATTTGCTTTTGAGAGACTGGGCCTTTTGCTCTTCCTCTTGGACTTGAACCAAGGACCCTCTGATTAACAGTCAGATGCTCTAACCAACTGAGCTAAGGAAGAATTTTGTTCCCGTCAAAAGCGATGCAAAAATAGTTCTTATTTCCGAATTATGCAATATCTTTGTGAAAAAAATATTACGAATGAAGATACTAGGAATGGGCAACGCTTTGGTGGATGTTTTGGCATTAATTGATAATGATGCTTTGCTTGAGCAACTTAATTTACCAAAGGGAAGCATGCAGTTGATTGATGAGGGAAAACTTAATGAAATAAATAAGTCCATAGCCGGATTGGATAAATTCTTGGCTTCGGGAGGCTCGGCTTCCAATACCATTATTGGGATTGCACGCCTGGGCGTTGAAGCCGGATTTCTTGGAAAAATTGGACGTGACGAATACGGAAAATATTTCAAGGAGGATTTGATCCGGAATGGAGTGACTCCGCACTTGGCGGAAGTTGACTTGACTTCGGGGATTGCCACCACATTTATTTCGAAAGACGGCGAACGCACCTTCGGGACATACCTTGGCGCCGCAGCATTGGTTGCGCCGGAAGATTTGTCGAAAGAGTACTTCCAGGGGTACAGCTATTTCTACATAGAGGGCTACTTGGTGCAAAACCTCGAGCTGATTCGCCGGGCTATTGTGTTGGCAAAAGAGGCTGGTTCAAAAATCATCCTTGATTTGGCGAGCTACAATGTCGTGGAAGGCAACTTGGCGTTTTTGCAGGAAATTATCCCAAGTTACGTAGATATTTTATTTGCTAACGAGGAAGAGGCTTTGGCCTTCACCAAGCAAAAAGCAGAAGATGCGGTGGCAACCTTGTCTTCGCAGGTGGAAATAGCCATCGTAAAAGCAGGGGCCAATGGCTCGTGGATACAGCAAGGTGAAAATAAATTGCATGTGCCTGCCCTAAAAGTGAATTGCGTGGACACAACGGGAGCTGGCGACCTCTATGCCGCTGGATTTCTATATGGATTGATTGCCGGAAAGGATTTGTATGCCTCCGGCGAATATGGGACATTGCTTGCAGGACATGTGATCCAAGGTGTGGGTGCTAAAATAAAGGAAGAGGCCTGGGAGCATATTCAGGATAGATTGGGTAATGGTAAAAATTGAAGTATTCTGAAATAAAAAGCATCCGTTGGGGGGGGATTGCGTGTAAATCTCGAATAGAAATTAGCAAAGTCAGCCGGCAGCTTAAAAGCATGCAAACTTGCATGAAGAATGAGCCTTCAATCTGTCTGGATACGTTCTCCAAAATGTTCAGAGCAGATGGCTGTCTTTGGGCTGGTTGGGGGTGACGGCTCAAGGCTGTTTTTTACTTTTACATTAAACTTCACCATTTTAAATAATTGAAAAACATGTTATTATAAGTGTTGTCGTTGCATGTAACAAATGCTGCGGCAAGGAATAAAGCACTTAATAAAAAACCAGATCTTTTCATTTTTCCTTTTGTTCTATAAATTAGTTAAATATTCCACTATTTTTTGAGATCTCTCGGTTAAAATAGACTCTTAATAGACGGTATCGCTTACAGAAGGTTGCACTATTACACCCTTTTTTCATGAGTTTCCGTAACGGATGATTTGTTTTTACTCCTAATTTGCTTGAATAATAACCTTTTTACGGGCAAAATCTGTATATTTGGAAAATCGTTATTTGACCAAACTTTATATTTATGGAGCTACTTCTACATTACATCTGGAAATACAAACTCTATCAGCATGAGTTGACAACAACCGAAGGCTTGCCCATTGAGGTGATCGATGTTGGCACATCCAATACGGATGCCGGACCTGATTTTTTCAATGCAAAAGTGAAAATAGGAGAGGAGGTTTGGGCTGGAAACATTGAAATTCATACCCAGCCCGAAGATTGGATCAAGCACAAACACCACTTGGACAAGAGTTACAACTCGGTTATACTTCATGTGGTGGGGAAGGCGGGTGCAGGGGTTGTCAATCAGGCAGGGCAGTTGCTGCCGCAATGTGAACTGCATGTGCCGCCCAAACTGAGGAACAATTATGAGTATCTTCTTTCTTCGGATATTGCCGTGCCATGCAGTAATTTTATTGGCACAGTTCCGTCCATTCACATCCTCACGATGATGGAGTCGTTGCTCGTGGAGCGGCTCGAACGGAAGTCGAGGGACGTTTTCCGGTTGCTCGACCGTTTCGAAAATTCGTGGAATGATGTGTTTTATACGATACTTTCTCGTAACTTTGGTTTTGGTTTAAATGCGGAACCATTCGAGCGGCTGGCATTGGCGATGCCCCTGTCCATCTTGCTGAAGCACAGTGATCAGCTTCTCCAAATGGAAGCTTTGCTGTTCGGGCAAGCGGGTATGTTGGACGATTCGGATGCGGACGATGAATACGTTTTGAGCTTGAAAAGGGAGTATCAATTCCTGCGGGCAAAATACAATTTAAAACCGCTCGACTCGTTTTTATTCAAGAAGCTGCGTGTGCGGCCAACGGGTTCTCCTTTTTTGAGAATCGCCCAATTGGCAAAATTGTGCCAGACGATCCCCGGCTTGTTTTCCATGATTTTGGAAACGGAGGATGTGGGAAAGATCCGTCTTTTTTTTCATGTGAATGCCTCCGAATATTGGCAAACGCACTATTCTTTCAAAGACAAGTCGCCTCAGAAAAGCAAATACCTAGGTGATGCTTCTTTGGATGTGATATTGATAAATACGGTAGCGCCTATTTTGTTCGCTTACGGATTGAAAACCGGTTCGGACAGTCACCTGAACAAAGCAACCGCTTTTCTGGAAACATTGCGTCCCGAAGCCAATTCGATTGTAAGTCAATTTGTGCGGGCTGGGCTCAATGTTGGCTCTGCCTATGACACACAGGCCTTTATACAGCTCAAAAGGGAATATTGTGAAAAACGGAAATGCCTGTTTTGCAGGGTTGGACACAGGCTGTTGAAGGAATTGTAAAAAGAATGTAAGAACAAGTGAGATAATTTTTTGTTTGTTATGAAGTACATAGATTTATTCAATCATCTGAAAAACATCGAGAATTACACCGATGAACACATCAATATTGATGAAAATCTCGAAATACGTAATTTCTCATTTGAGTCGAAGTACCGCTTCCTGCTTCCTGGTGGCCCGGGAAACAGTGATGATTATGAGTTTATTCCGAGTGCTTTAGAAGATTATGAGCCGGATGTCATTCAGCAGATGCTCAATAAAAAAGATTCCAAGATCGTTGAAAACATTCGTTTCAGATACCATGTGATTTTACCTCGATCCGAAGCCAAGTCGAAAGGTGCCATTTTTATGTTCCACGGATTCAATGAAAAATATTGGAGCAAATACCTTCCTTGGGCGCATCGGTTGTGCGAAATCACCGGAAAAGCCGTGCTGATGTTCCCGATCGCCTTCCATATGAACCGTGCTCCTGCTGCATGGAGCAATTCGCGGGAAATGTTTTCGGTGAGCGAGCAGCGCAAAAGCCGCCATCCGAATGTGATCGCTTCAAGCCTTTCGAATGTGGCTATCAGCACCCGTTTGCACAACAAGCCGCAACGTTTCATTTGGTCTGGCTTGCAGACGTATTACGATGTGATCGATCTGGTGGAATACATCAAGGCTGGCCATCACCCCTGCATTGATGCGGATGCGAGCATCGATTTTTGTTCCTATTCCATCGGGACGTTTTTAGGCCAAATATTGATAATGACCAACAAGGACGGCTATTTTTCTAATTCCCGTTTCACTACATTCTGTGGCGGAGCTGTATTTAATCGTTTTTCGCCCGTTTCGAAATTCATTCTTGATAGCGAAGCCAATGTTAGCCTCTACTCCTTTGTTGTGGAGCACTTGGAAAGCCACCTGAAGCGAGATGAAATCTTGCGCCATTTCCTCACAGCCCACGATGAAGGTGTCAACTTCCGTTGCATGCTCAACTACAAGACCTTGACCACTTATCGGGATGAGAAATTTGGTCAGCTTGCCGACAGGATCTATGCCGTTACCCTTGAAAAGGATGAAATTATTCCGCCTTACGAGATTGTAAATACTCTCTTGGGGGTGCAGCGAAACAACAAGGTTCGGATTGATGTTTTGGATTTCCCTTATCCCTACAAGCACGAAGACCCATTCCCTGCGCTGACAAAAATTGCAGATGAGGTGGACAGGCAGTTTACGGACGTCTTTGCACGGATAGGCGAGTTTTTGAAGTGATTTTGTCGATACTCTTACTTACCGTGTTTTTGCAACACGGTAAGTGTAGTGGAATCTTAATGATTTCCATTACTTCAGTATTTTAAAAAAAGGCAGTAGGGTCTGAGAAGCCGGAAGAAAACAATAAATTCAAAACTTTTATTGAAAGCTTTGGAATAGATGCTATCGTTTTATGACAGTCCAGGTTCTATTCAGTTTTATCTCTGTCTCACTGTTCCACTTTCCACGTGTTCATCACATCTTGCTCCGAGATAGGAGATCCATCCGCTTTGAGGTATCCTTCAAGTAGTAAACGATATTGTTTTGCCAGTTGTGCGTTGTACATCCACTTGCCGGGGATAAAATACAGTTGCTTTTCTTGGCAGTATCTCTCCAAGTAATTCGTCTTATCGTCTTTTTCCGGCATGTTGTGGCAAAATACCATTTTACAACCATCCAAAAGAGATGATAATCCTGCCGAATTCAAAAAATCAGGTTCAGAGGAAACGGGTGTTGCGTCAACCACAAGATCATAAGGTCCTCCAAAATCAGGATATTGTTCGATGCCCAATTGTCTTCTCTTTTCGGCCACCCGCTTGGGATCTCTTCCCGCCATGGTAGCTTTTATACCGAGTTCTTGCAACACGTGGAAAGCCACTCCCGACACTCCTCCGTTGCCGTATATCACCGCCGTTTTTATTTCCAGTCCGGAGGTTTCGATCCCTTTGATTAAAGCCGATTTTAAACCGACCGCATCGGAATTGTATCCGTAAAGTTTGCCAGACTTATTCACTACCGTGTTCACCGCTCGTGTCTTTGCCGCCAAGGGTTCTACTTCATCCAAAAAAGGGATGATCGTCGATTTGAGACCACCTCTTCCTGTGACCGCCGCGCCTCGGGAAATGGGCGATCTTAATAAGGCGGCATATTCTTCAGCACTTACGGCTGTGGCAATGGTGAAATAGACTAAATTGATCTTCAACTCCTTGAATGCGTTGTTGTGTTTGACAATGGAAGATGCACTGCCTGATGTGGAGAAAATGAACTTGGTTTGAACATTGATGTTCACAGTGTATTCGGAATTTTCAGTTGTCATAGTTAGTCTATTTTGTATAAATTGGCCATATATTAGTTTTCCTTCATAAATATACGCCTTTTGATTTACTTGATAGGGCATAATATTCACGAAAATTTCTTTATAACGCATCATTTTATCGAGTCGGACAACAAATACTCACCGGGTGAGGATGCCAATGCTTGCTAAATTTGATAATTTGTTCTCTTTTTTCGAGCAATTTGTATTACTTTTGTACGCCAAATAGATAGGGACTATTTATGGAAAATGTAAAAATCAAAGACAAGGAATTTGCACTGTTTATTCCGGAAGCGAAAATATTGGAACAGATAGGGCGTGTAGCCGAAGAAATAAATAGGGATTTGGCAGATAAAAATCCACTTTTTGTATGTGTTCTCAATGGAGCGTTCATGTTTGCAGCCGATTTGATGAAGCGGGTGGATATCCCTTCGGAAATTTCGTTTGTAAAGTTGTCCTCTTATAAAGGGACCACGTCCACGGGCAAGTTGAAAGAGCTTATCGGCCTACAAGAAGACATCGAAGGGCGCAGCGTGGTAATCGTGGAAGACATTGTGGACACAGGGCACACCATGGTTTCGGTGATTGAGCAGTTGAAACAAAAAAATCCAAGCGATGTTCGTGTGGCGACTTTGTTGTACAAGCCCAATGCGCTTAAAGTGGAATTGAAATTGGAGTATGTGGCAATGGAAATCCCAAACGACTTTATTCTCGGATATGGACTTGACTACGATGGATATGGTCGCAATTTGTCGGATATTTATAAAATTGTGGATTGAGATTCCTTTTAGCTAGAAACATTGTTTCCTTCTTCAGAAATTATTTACTTATAAAAATAACTAAGCAGGAATCATTACGGAGCGATCAAAAATTGGCATTCGTAATTTGTAATCCTGCTTCGTAATCACATGATCATGCTTAATATTGTAATTTTTGGTGCTCCGGGATCGGGAAAAGGTACTCAAAGTGAAAAATTAATCGAGAAGTACGGTTTAGCACATATTTCCACAGGAGATGTCCTCCGTGCAGAAATCAAAGCCGGAAGTGAACTGGGAAAATTGGCCGAGGGCTACATCAGCAAAGGCCAATTGGTGCCAGACGAAGTAATTATCGATATGTTGGCCGAAGTGTTGGACAGCAAAAAAGATTCAAAGGGAGTTATCTTTGATGGATTTCCCCGTACCATTCCCCAAGGAGAAGCATTGGATGCCATGTTGAAAGAACGCGGGCAGCTGGTGTCGGCGGTGGTAAGCTTGGATGTGGATGAATCCGAATTGGTGGATCGCTTGTTGAAAAGAGGACAACTCTCTGGTCGTTCGGATGACAACGAGGAAACGATCAAATCCCGTTTGGATGTATATAAAAACCAAACATCACCTCTCAAAGAGCATTATAGCAAACAAGGAAAGTTGCATGGTATTCCGGGTGTAGGTCAGATTGATGAAATCTTTGGCCGCATCACCGAAGCTATCGACAAGATAAACTAAATAACCGAATGTGCCAATGTGCCAATTAGCCAATGTGGCAAGTTGATGTCAATTGCATAAGCACCATCCAGTGTATTCATCCGATCAGCTAATTCGACTATCGATTTGGCGCAATTGTATATTAGCACATTATTAAAATTATGGCCGAAACAAATTTTGTAGATTATATCAAGATTTTTTGCCGTTCGGGAAAGGGTGGGCGAGGCTCCACACACTTCCGGCGTGAAAAATATATCCCCAAAGGCGGGCCCGATGGTGGCGACGGCGGCGATGGCGGCCACGTCATCTTGCGTGCCAACCGCAACTATTGGACTTTGCTGCACCTCAAATACCAACGTCACGTCCTTGCCGGTCACGGAGAGGGTGGAACCGGACGATTGAGCAGCGGTAAAAAGGGAGACACTAAAATCATCGATGTCCCATGTGGAACTGTTGCATATGACGGAGAAACGGGCGAGTACATTTGCGATGTCACCGAAGACGGACAAGAAGTGGTGTTGCTCAAAGGAGGACGTGGCGGAAAAGGAAACAACTTCTTCAAAACATCCACCAACCAGGCACCACGGTTCGCTCAGCCGGGAGAACCTTTTGAAGAGAAATACATTATTTTCGAATTGAAGGTGTTGGCCGATGTTGGATTGGTGGGTTTCCCCAATGCAGGAAAATCGACCTTGCTGTCGGTGGTGTCGGCTGCCAAGCCCAAAATTGCCAATTATCCCTTTACCACCATTGTTCCAAACATCGGAATCGTTCCCTACCGCGACCACTTGTCGTTTGTGATGGCCGATATTCCGGGGATCATAGAAGGTGCCAGTGAAGGCAAAGGTCTTGGATTGCGTTTCCTGCGGCATATAGAGCGAAACTCTTTGCTCCTGTTCATGGTGCCTGCCGACTCGGACGATATTCACAAGGAATACCAGATTCTTCTGAATGAGTTGACCCAATACAACGCAGAACTGTTGGACAAAACTCGCGTGCTCGCTATTTCCAAATCGGATATGCTTGACGAGGAGCTAATGGACGCTTTGAAGCAGGACTTGCCGGAAGTGCCGCATCTCTTCATTTCTTCAGTTACCAATTACGGGATACAAGAGTTGAAGGACTTGTTGTGGCGTGAGCTCAACAAAGACGGAGATTACCGCAAAGCTGCCGAATCGATCACTCACCGCAAGTTGGATGTGAGGTCCATTCTCTTCGAAGATGCGGACGAGGATATTCCCGAAGACGAAGATCTGGAGGACGAGGATGAAGATATTGGGTATTACGAAGAAGATTGGGACGACCAAAAATGATAGGTCACGAAACAAATAAAAACATGTTGCTGTTCGACCTTTTATCGGGGAACAGCAACTTGTTTCATTTTATGACTACCCGAACTGGAGGAGTCAGCCAAGGCGAATACGACTCGTTTAATTTGGGCGAATTTGCGGGGGATCATCCGGCTGATGTTGCCGAAAACAGAAAACGGCTAGCCTCTTCAATTGGTGTCGAAGCTCTGGATCTTGTGTTTCCTTACCAAACGCACGAGGACAAGGTCTTACAGGTGGATGAAGCATTTCTTTCGTTGCCATCGGAGGAGCGGAAACAAGCCGCTGCCGGCTATGATGCCCTCGTGACCCATGTTCCCGGAATTTGCATTGGCGTGACCACCGCCGATTGTGTGCCGTTGATTGCTTACGATCCCGTGCAGAAAGTGTTGGCAGCCATTCATGCCGGCTGGCGGGGAACGGTTGCCTGTATTGTGCCAAAAACCATTCGTTTGATGGTGGAAGAATACGGTTGCTTGCCTGCAACTATTCTGGTTGGAATCGGTGCCTGCATCTCGCCCGAAAAATTTGAAGTGGGCGAAGAGGTGGTGGATGCTTTCCGGTTCGCTGGCATGGATTTGTCAAATGCCTCTTTTCGAAATCCAGCCACCGGGAAATGCCACATTGATTTGCAAGCGGTCAACAAGCAATTGCTCCTAAGCGAAGGAATTCTCCCTGAAAATATTGAAATAATGCCGTTGTGTACCCAAACCCGTGCCGATTTGTTTTTCTCGGCGAGGAGGCAGGGCGTGAAATCGGGCAGGATGGTGACGGGAGGCGTGTTGAAGTGAAAGGGAAAAAAACAGAGTCTCCACATTGAGTGAAAACCCTGATTAATATAACCTGAACTCGACATAGCTATCGCATACGATACAAACTATTTTACCACTGAGTAAAAAGAGTTTCTTTTCATTCTGTTTTTTCTTCATCCTCTGCGTGAAATAATACAATCCCACGCAAAGCCACAAAGAAAAAAACACGGAAAGAACGCTGAAATCCAATTTAAAACCTCTGCGGCTCTCTGCGTGAAATTCAAATCTGTTTCACGCACAGATTTTCTCATTCATCCAACTTTCGTTAATATACAATATAGACTTCAATATCATTCAAAACTTCTTCAACAGCTCTTTAACAGCCTCTTTGTTAACCGTGAAATCCATCATTTTCAGTTTGATATAATCATCGCGGAAGAAATAATATCCGAAACGGGAATCATCGTTTTTCAAATTGCGTGAACCCGAGCTGGAATCCTTAATCAAGTACCAGTCGTGGCCCGTTCCTTTGTAATTTTCAAGAAAGCCAATCAGGTGCATGCCGTGGTCGTCGGTAGTGGTTCCGTTCAGGAATCGGAACGCCCGTGCATCTTCGTTGATATACTGCGATGGAATGTCATAATCTGGAATAATGGCGCAGTTGGTTGTGCGGCTGAATCCGGTCTCCGACACGTCGCCGCCAATACTTACGGTATATCCGGCTTTCACAATTTCCTTCAAAAGCTGCATGTAATCGTCCAAGGGTACATTGTAGTAATCTTTGCTATGCCACCAGTTGTCAGGAACGTCGTATTCCACTTGTTTCCAATAGGGTTGTCCTTTATATGACAAGATTTCCACATAATCGTCGGGATTCAATTTCAAATAATCTTTGAGGTAAGTGGCGGGAGTATATTTTTTACCCTCTACCGTGAATGCAGTGGGAGGCACGCCGATGTAATGGTTCAAGATTGCCTTGATGGTGGACAGCGCATATTCTTCGTTCCAAGCATTGCTTTGTTTTAGCGACTGGAGAAATGCGTTCATTTCCTTGAACATCTGTTCGTGCGAATAGAACTTACGGTTGTCGGGCAAGCCCACAAATTCAGATTGGGGAACGGCGCCGTACTGCTTCATGATCCTGGCCACGGCATTTGCTTCCGAGCCTTCTCCGAAATTGGAATCACCCCGTTTCTCTACAAAACGGCGGGCTTTTTCCACATATTCCCAATACACGGTGTACATTTCGGAAATTTCAGTTTTCTTGCCGGTCAAACGCAATGCTTCCGATTCATAGAATGAAGTGGTGGAGAAACACCAGCAAGTGCCAGTATTTCCCTGCGATTGAGTCTTCTGGCTCCATGCAGTTTTGTAAAGGGATGGGTCGTTGGGTAAATCCATCTTCGATTGGTCCATGATGATTTGCATAAAAGGCTCCTTGTCTTCCTTCTCGAGCGAATCATTCACCGCATTCATGTCCTTTAGGATGGACTCGTAATAGAACCCTTTTCCTTTTTCTTCCACTTTAATCATTGCCTTGTCGGTGTTCTGCGCAATTGCTGTCGAACCCAAGGCAAACAAACACAAACCTACAATCTTTTGTTTATTCATTGTTAAAAAATATGAGTCACCATCGAAAAGATGAATAAATGAATTTTAAAGTCGCAAAATTGCGTGTTTAAATTCGTTTCACAAAGCAAAATACAATTATTAACGCTGTTCTTGTTTCAAAATGATTTTGTTTGAGGATAAGGATTCGGATATGGCCAGCTTCTGTGGCATTCAATTTAATTTTATTGGCAGGAAAAGATGGATTTATGTCATTTAAGACATCATCTTAATAGCTTATCTTTGCAGAGTAACAAATTACAAGTACGAATAAAAAAGTAAAGTTATGATCAAAGTTGCTATTAATGGATTTGGCCGGATTGGACGTCTGACTTTCCGCAAGATCACAGAGAATGACCAATTGGAAGTGGTTGCCATCAACGACCTGAGTGCTCCTTCCATGCTTGCCTACTTGTTGAAATACGATTCCGTGCAAGGAACATTTAAAAAAGAAGTTGGCCACACCGAAAATGCCTTGGTAATCGATGGGCGTGAAATTGCAGTCTATGCCGAACGCGATCCGCACAAGCTTCCTTGGGGTGATCTTCAGGTTGATTTGGTGTTGGAGTGTACTGGCATTTTTGAGTCGCGCGAAAAAGCTTCTGCCCATTTGGAGGCTGGTGCCAGGAAAGTGATAATCTCCGCTCCCTCCGACAAGGATGTGAAAACGATCGTTTACAACGTCAACCATCATTTGCTCCATGCTGACGACCGGCTGATTAGCTGTGCTTCCTGCACCACCAATTGCTTGGCTCCGATGGCACAGGTCCTGAATGAAAAGTTTGGGATCGTTGCCGGGCAAATGACCACCATCCATGCCTACACCAACTCCCAACCCTTGATGGACACGCCTGATCCCAAGGTCAATTACCGGAAATCCCGCGCCGCAGGCGACAGCATTGTGCCTTACACCACGGGAGCTGCCAAAGCTATCGGGCTGGTGATTCCCGAACTCAAGGGAAAACTGGATGGCTCCTCGCAACGGGTTCCCGTGCATTCCGGATCGGTTGTGGAGCTGTTTACATTTCTCCGAAAAACAGTGAGTGTGGAGGAGGTCAATGCCGCCATGAAAGCTGCTGCAAACGAATCGTATGGCTACACCGAAGATCCTATCGTGTCAAGCGATGTGATTGGAATAAGTTTTGGATCGCTTTTTGATGCCACGCAGACCAAGATCGTGACCGCAGGCGACAAGCAAATGGTGAAAACCGTTTCTTGGTACGACAACGAAATGTCCTTCGTCTCGCAAATGGTACGCACGGCAGCTTATTTTGGTGCGCTATGATCCACCCGTCTTAAAGCCAATCTGCAAATCAGTAACTACTAACCATTCAACCACAAAATAAACATGAAACAAATTCAGAAAATATCGGCAAGTACCCACTACACAGCCGTCAATCTCGGTTCATTAAGCAGCCTGAGTGATTATTCGCTGGTGCATCCAGTGAACAAAGCGACAATTGAAGGGAAGGTCTTTCTCAAAGAAGCCACGGAAGCCACCGCTTCGGAGATTTCCTTCAATTCGCTGCCCGCTCATTCCGAGCAGCCTTATTTCCACTTGCACCGGAAAAACGAGGAGACTTACATCGTCTTGAAAGGTTTTGGCTTTTTCCAAGTGGACGATGATTGCTTCGAAATCGAGGAGGGAAGTGTGATTCGTGTTGCACCGAAAGGAATCCGGGGAATCCGCAACGAATCGGGCGAGGAGATGATTTACATGGTGGTGCAATCGAAAGAACATTCGCTGGAAGAATACACCACGGCCGATGGCGAGAGAGTGCCTCATCAGGCCAAGTGGGGGTAAGCTTTTCCAGTTTAGTTTTTTGTGTTTGACAGGGGCTGTTTTTTCGGAGCAGCTCCTGTCTTTTTGTTTTCAGGTCAATGCCGTGGCGAAGCTTTTTCGGTAGTCGCTGGGGGTCGTTTTCAAATGGCGGAGAAATAACCGGCGCAATCCATCCGCATTTCCAATACCGCATTCGCTCGATATTTCATCGATTGTCAAACGGGTTTCTTCCAACCGCCTTCTCGCTGTTTCGAGTCGTATTTTTTCAATGTATTTCGCAGGAGTGATTCCAGTTTCACGCAGAAAAACACGGGCAAAGTTCCGTGGACTCATCAGGGCTTTTTCGGCCATCGCCTCCACCGTAATCTCTTCATCCAAATGATCCAGTATCCATCCTTGTATGCACTTGATGGGCTCGTGGTCGGTTGTCTGATGTGTTAATATATTGCTGAATTGCGACTGGTTCCCAGGTCGTTTCAGGTAAAGTACCAATATTCGCGCCACGTTCACCGCCACGTCGCGTCCAAAATCTTCTTCCACCATTGCCAACGACAAATCTATACCGGTCGATATGCCTGCCGAGGTGTAGATGTTTCCATCTTTGATGTAGATCGGATCCTTTTCCACCGTTACCTCCGGATAACATTTTGCCAACCGGGCACAATTTTTCCAATGGGTGGTGGCTCGTTTTCCGTTCAGAAAGCCCGCTTCGGCCAGCACAAAAGCCCCCGCACAGATGGAGCCGATACGTCGGATCCGTTTCGAATTTTCTTTTAGCCAATCTATCAGGGGCAACAGGACGGGGTCTCCTGGCTCCAACGCACCTTTCCCAGCCAACAGGATGGTATCCACTTCATAGTTGATCGACGTGAGGTCGCCTTCGCAAACAATGGGCAGTCCCGAAGAGGTCGCCACCGTGGTGGCCGGAGTCACCGACACCACATGCGTGGTATATGACACTTCGGCATCGGGAAAATACTCGTCGAGGTAATCTATGGTTTTGGCAAATACCTCGAGTGGTCCTGCCACATCCAAGATGGATGTCATTGGGGGAGCTATTATGAGGATATGCTTTGTCCTTTTCATATTGCTTGCAGTTTTGCGCTGATGCAAAGATACCTATATTCTTGTGGTTATGAAAACCAGTTAGGCCTATTCTTTAGCCAAGCAGTTGTGGGATTGTGCAGCATAACGGAATTTCCGGCGAATAGGTCTCCACTCAACAGCGGCGAGTTGGAGCATCCCTACAGGATGCCTATAACGCCGCCACTTATTTTCTACCGAGCGACCATCCCGATGGGATGAAATTCGGTGGCATTATTCGATGCGTTGGTGTGTTGGCTCGTCGGGTGTGATTTAGTTGCGCTGATTTTCAATTGCAATCACACCCTTGTTTCCTAGTAACAAAAGAAGCTATCCTTTTGAGACAGGCTCGACGAGCGAAATTATCCAAACAATTTAATTGTCTCCGTTTTCACCAAACGATAGGTTGCAATCAAATAGTCAAATGTTCATGACATTGAACAGACGATATGAGAGTTTTCACCAAACGATAGGTTGCAATCAAATTGCAAATACCCGCTGTTCCTTTTCCCGTAGGGAATACCGCTCGGTAGAAAAAGATGGGTAGAGAGAACATCGCATGCCGTAGGTATGCTCCATTATGTTCCTGATTTCGCCCTTGCAGGGCTTTGGTGTTGGGCGGGGAGGGTGTCCGTCCACGGGTTGCGCTGCGGGGGGAATGGCAAACGCCAACACCAGCCTTCTTTTAGTTAAAATTCAATCCCTTAATAAAGTTAAATAAACATAACGGAAACCATCCCAATCCCTTCCCTCCATTTTTCAATAACGCAAATAAAATATATATTATCGATCTGCCGGGACTTCCCCCGGAAGCCAATCCATTGTTTTAAAATAAGTGAAACAAGGGGCGGTGCGCAACCTACATGTGCGGGAATAACCTATCTTTAGATAAAATAAGCGTTCATAACTAAATTTTACATCCGCATCTTGGACAAGATCGTACCTCCATATTATCCCTGTTCAAACACCCGGTTTCCGGGCAGTTTTTCCGGCATGCTTTTCTTAGGCAGGCTGTTGATTTTTAGCGGATTTAGCTTGCATATGTTGATTATTTTGTTAACACACACACACACACACACACACAAGGCCCCGCCTAAAATATAACACTTTTTCTCGAAAACGGCAACTGCCGCAAGCTTTTTCAAAAGCCTGCGGCTTTCGTCCGTGCGCCCGACACGTCTCCTGCCTTTGCAGGTGCATCCCTCCTCCTTACACAATTGAACACATTCATTAATTTAAAAAAACAAATGAAAGCATGAAACAAAGAAAAATCCTTAACAAACAATCGGAAGTTCGCCCTTCGCCTGAAGGGTACGGACCCATTGATGCGGAAAACCGGAAACCGGCCTATCTTTCCCCGCAAGTAAACCTGCATTATGTCGAATTGGAGGCAGGCTGCATGGCCGTCGCATCCATTCAATCCGCTACCACGCCACAGATAACGGACTGGGAAACTGGAACCTCCGGGAGCGGGGACATCGCCATCGACTGAGGCCGTGGCATCCCTCCCGACACGCTAAGAATAAAAGTGAAAACGAAAAATTTACAAAGCAAAAACGACACGGTTATGAATTCAATACACTTTCTAAAACCCCACAGGCTGGCCGGCTTTGCCGCGTTGCTGGCCTTGCTGTTCCTCTCCTCCGCCTGCTCGAAAGACAGCGACACCTCTGGCTCTTCCACGGCCACCGGGTTGAAAATTTCCCTCGGGGGCATCGCCGAAGGCGGTTCGGAATCCCTCGAGAAATCGGCCTTGCAGGCGGAAACGGTGACCCAGAAACTGGACAGCGACATGACGGTGGAATACACCCTGGTGCCCACGGCCGCCTCCCTGACCCGCTCCACAACAGGCATGACCGACGGCGTGAAGTACCGGGTGCTGGTTTACACCTCCGGCGGCACGTACGTGGCCTACCGGGACTACACCGCGGGCAGCGAGTCCGCCACGGCGGCCATCCCGGTGGATGCCGGGGACTACCAGGTGGTGGCCTACTCGT
>Ga0316613_10000415_pt1 | contig 36258 bp, 32 predicted proteins | sample OWC_soil_day10_C_2_FD_207647 | JGI IMG/M metagenome (GOLD analysis project Ga0316613, IMG submission 207647) | Wetland soil microbial communities from Old Woman Creek delta, Ohio, United States - OWC_soil_day10_CT_b | ecosystem: Environmental > Terrestrial > Soil > Wetlands | place: USA: Ohio...
AAGGCGAGACGCCATTTTGTAAATCGACAAGTGAATATTTGTAAACCAAACGCAGTTTTTGTATTCGAAATGCAGTATTTGAAAACGAAAAGCCACTTTTGTAACCGAGATGCAGTTTGATTTTTTCGTTTTTCTAAAGTATTATGATAAAAATGGGCATACCAAACGGAGGTCGACTCCCTCTCGATTTTTTTGTAATCGGAGAATCCACCCCCTAATCCAGTTATAGACATTGGTGCTGGCGGCTCATTTTATCGTCTTATCTTTTGAGAAGAACGGGCTTTAGCAGAATATCTTTGGCGGCAACTGGTGAGCATCCAAGTTTCTGTAAAACCTCTTCTCCGTGATAAAAGCTGAACGTTTCGTAGGGACTACGATCGCTCAGCTTTTTCCGTTTATAAGAATTGATGTGATCCATCATTCGGATGATTTCTTCTTGACTTAGATGATTGAAGCTGCTCCCCTTGGGAAGTACTCTTCTAATCAAGCTATGATTGACTTCAATTGCTCCTTTTTGGTAAGGACGCCCAGCATCGCAATAATAAATTCGTGTGCGGAAATTGTTATAGCTTTCGGATCCGTATTCAATAGCCTTAGGATTAGAAAACTCACTGCCATTGTCTGTAAGAATGACAGGGAACATCTTTCTAAATAGTTCCCTACCCAGCTTTTGGTCAAGATCGTTGAATACATCAATCACCGATTGTGATGTGTTTGCTTCTCTTAAAAATGCTAGCATCAGGCTTGCCTCTACGAAATGAATCGTCAACAAGCACTTTCCTCCCTGCGTACCTATGACTGTATCCATTTGAACAATGGCTGTATCCGGATATTTTTTCATGAAATCCTCAAACGCTTCATAGTTCCTCCCAATCCGGCATCCCTTGTCCACTTTGAAGGTTGGTTTTTTATAGCGTTCGCGAAACTTCACTTTCCTGGGCAAATCAATGTTGCGTACATCCAATAAACAGGCGTCAATGTAGTTGTAGATGGTTTTTTCGCTGCACATCAACTCATTGTCATGAGACACATAAATCTGATGAATTGACTGTCCCTGCTGCACCAAAGGGCTGATAATAGCGTTGATCCTTGCAATTTCTTCTTCACTGACACATAGACCACTACGCGACTCTGATATCGTTGCATGGGCTTTTACATGGGCATGCTCCGCGTCATAAAAGCTTTTTAGCAAGGTGCATTTGCCAATTTGCTCACAGCTATTGCATACATAAGGCACTCGGAATCTTGCTGTGCAGATTTCCTCGATAAAGTCCGGGCAATTATCATTACATCTCTGACAGAGCTTACAATATGCTGCCGATGGTCTCATACATTCGTTACCGCAAAGTTTTTTCTTCCTACAGTTCAACCGCTTCTTGCAAGCGTTGAAAGGAAAACCAGGATAACCCGTTGCAACTTCAGATAGGTACTTTCGAACCTCTCTGGAAATCGTTGTCGAGTTCTTCCCCAGTAGACGGCTAATTTCTTTAAACGAGCGACTTTCTTTTAGGTATTTCTGAAGGTTTAGTCTTTCTTCATATGTAAAAAATTTTGACATAATTATAACTCCATTCTGCCGCCAACCTATCCAGGATATATGGCGATGAAATGGCTTGTAAACAAAAAGACTGGCTTATCGCCAATCTTTTGTATGACAAGATGCAACCGTCTTGCTTCTATCAATTTTTCTGCTAAAATAACTTATTTTGAGATCCCAAGTGTTGCATTTCGTTTTTCAATTTAGGACGTTATTATTGCTATATTTATAACATGTAACGGCTTCAGTATATAAATCCAGGATTTGTGAATGTCACCAGCTAACGGACTTTAACGATAATAAAAGATACTATCGATTTATAAAATCAATAGTATCTTTTATTATTTGCATATTAGCCTAAATAGCTAATTATGTACTAGCGCATTGGGATATAGCCGCGATACTGAGTATAGTTATCGCTCTCAGCGGTATCAGTTAAAAACAGGCTGGCAATTTCGAATTTCGGCTTTACAAACGGGAATTTATCGCAGGACGCCCAAACAGGTTTTTTAATAGCTGCAGCATCTTTTGTCACTACTTTACGCCATTCGTTCGGTCCATCAAACCACATTTCTACGGTTCTTTGGAATGGGCAGCCATTTACACTTTGAATTACTTTACTGGTAAGAATCCGGGTTACTTCAGGAGCATTTTTAAAGACAGGTATTACTTGTTCAAAGAACCATTTGTCTCCTTCTTCCAGTGAAACTCCATCAGGATATTTAAGCATAAACTGCCACCGATAATTCGGTCCTTCTTCCATGGTGCGACCGTCACCCTTGATGTCTTCTTGCCAGCTTATCGGCAGAAAGGCAAAGATAAACGGCGGCATTCCATTGTCACCACCAGTAGAACGGGCGGAATCGCCATCAAGCATCTGTTCCTCCGGAACTTCTTCCGGAATGGTTCCCTGCCATTTTAGCACTTCTAGTGGGAAATACTCTTTAAGGGTTTTTACATTAAGGTCTGCACACATTGGATTCACCATCCAATAATGCTCGGTTAACTGCATTTTATAGCCACCAAACCGTTCACCTTCAGCAGGAACCGGAAGCGCCGGATAAAAGGCATATTTTGATACATACGGGCCAAATTGGGCAATACTTTCAGGGATATGATGATAGTATAACCAATGTTTTAGTTTATGACGATATTGTTCGTTTATACAGTCTACGTAAATCAAACTTCTCATCGGGTTAAATTCTAATCCCATGTTTACCATCTCCAATTTATTTTATTTTTTTGGTACGGAGGCTGTGATGATTTTTTTGCATTTTTCCCTCCGTTTTTTTTAATTTAACTTTGTCATCAATAATAATACCATTTCCTATACCATATTATCATTCTATTTTAAATTTTAAAAATATATTTTTTGCATAACACATTAGTTATTCTTGCTTTATCAATATTTTTTTGCCAAATATAATTGTAATTCCAGATCGGTAAAAAGTCAATTAGCGTTGACAACTCCAACTTAATGGTAAATATAACGGCATCCCCCCCAGGCAGACAATTAAACCGGCTAGTTGTTATAACAAAATTGTTATAACAACTAGATGGATGTTAAAACCGGGATTATGCCAATTTTTTTGCAATCGATTCAGTTGCTTTTAACAAACAGTCCATGAAGATCGGAATGGCAGTATTATAATTTTTTTTCCGCCATACAGCAACTAATGATAATATAATGTGATCTTCTATTGGTAAAAGTTTCACACAATCTTTATTTATTTTAGAAATACAATCCCAAAATGCAAACCCCAAGCCATTTTCTACCATAAGCATTACGTTTTGCAAAGTTTCAGCGGTTCTGATTCCGCCAACTTGAATATTATGATATTCTACGTAATTCAACGCCTGGTTATACCCCTGAATTGAAGCTTCTTTGGAAATAACGATCATCATCTCACCGTTTAAATTTTCTGCACTAACTTCTTCATACTGCGCCAGCGGATGTTTTTGGGATACAATAAACCGTCCGGTAGTATTTGCAAATGCTTCATATATAATCTCGTCGTTAGTATAGGAACTTAAATCAAACAATTGCGTAATTACAATATCTGCTTCGCCATTTTCAAATTTTTGTCTAAGGGTTTTAAAGCTATCATAAAACATTTCTATTTGAATTCCCGGATGATTTTCGCAAAAAAATTCTACAATTTTTGGCAAATAAAAATCTGTATTCTGACATTCTATAATACCAACTGTTAGTTTTCCGCTCTCTCCCTTACCAACTTTCATAGCTTTCGCTAAAAGAATATCATGATCCCGCAATAATTTTTGATACCCCTCCATCATCACTATGCCAGCAGGTGATAACCGCACATTTTTTCTATTCCGAACAAACAAGGTAAGGCCTAGCTCTTTTTCCATATTCGCAATGCTCCTGCTTAGCGCCGGCTGAGCAATGTATAAATTTTGAGCGGCCTTAGTAAAGTTGAGGCATTTCGCTAGCTCAATAAAATGTTTTATATGTACGTCATTCAAAGCTTGTCACCTTTCCCCTGTTCCCCATTTATACCGAAATCTATTCAGACCTTATTTCTTAGGTTTGGTCCTACTACTTTATTATACCAAAAATCCCATCACATTTTTAGATAAAAGCTATTAATTGTTTATTTCCAACCATTCTTGATATAGGGTATCCCGTTGATTTTCCCATTCTTGTTTTTGCCGCAGCAACGGTTCGAGGGCGACAAAGTCGCTGCCGCATTGCTGCATACGGGGTTCTATGGCTTTTAAGGCTCTTTCTAGCTCCTCGATAGCACTTTCCAGTTCCTGACTTACTGCCGCGGCCTTGTCCGACGAAATGGAATTGCGGGTCGGGGATGGTTTGGGGCTGACTGGCGTCAGGGATATTGAAGAAAGTTCGGTTGCGGCAACGCGTTTCTGTCGTTCCAGCGGGAAAACTACTGCTGTTTTTTCGCTATATTTTCGTCGGTAGTAGGCGTAATCACCCGGATATACAGTCAGTCTTCCGTCACCTAATTCCCATACTTGTGTGGCAAATTTACCAACAAAATAGCGGTCATGCGATACAAACAGCAGGGTGCCGTCAAAGTCTTCGAGTGCTGTTTCCAGCCATTCACGGGCGTCAATGTCTAAATGGTTGGTGGGTTCATCCAGGAGCAGTAGGTTGACATCGTTTTGCATCAGCAGGCAAAGCCGCAAGCGGCTTTTTTCCCCACCGGAGAGGTTTTTAGTCTTACGATATACGCCTTCCCCCCGGAAAAGATATTTTGCCAGGAGCCGGCGTGCTTCGCCTTCTTCAACTCCCACTTCACAGCGGACTGTGTCCAACACACTGTATTCTGGTTCTTTAAAGGTGACTATCTGCGGCAGGTAAGCAAGGCGGATGCTGGCACCAAGACTGACTGTCCCGGCATCTGCGGCTAGTTCCCCGGTAATAAGTTTAAACAGAGTGGACTTTCCAGTGCCATTCGCCCCAAACAGAGCGACTCGTTCTCCTTTATGTAGAGTGAAATCCAAGCCCTTAAGAACACTTTGACCGTCAAAGTGTTTTGCCAAATTCCGGGCAACAATCACTTCTTGTCCAGAAAATTTTTGTTGGCCAAACCGGGCTTTGATGTGTTCCGTCTGGGGAGGTCGCTCGGTTTTTTCCAGCCGTTCGATGCGTTTTTCCATATTAAATGCCTGTTTATGCATACTGGGATTATCCGCCCGCTGAGCCCAGTCATGCATGCGTTTAGCAGCCATTTCCATCTGGTGGATTTTTTTTTGCTGCTGGTCAAATTGTTGTTGCTGCTGATCGCAGCGGGCCTGTTTTTCCGCAACGAAATAGGAGTAGTTGCCTTCGTATATCTCGGCCTTGCCCTCAACTAATTCGATGACACGATTCACTACTTGATCGAGAAAGTAACGGTCATGAGAAATGACGATAACGGTGCCTTTGTATTCCGCAAGATACTGTTCAAGCCATTCCACGGCGGCAATATCCAAGTGGTTGGTTGGTTCGTCCAGTAATAGGATATCCGGTTTTTTTAGCAACAATTTTCCCAGTACAACTTGGGTTTTTTCGCCACCGCTCAGAGCAGTAAATTCGGTTGCTAAGAGTTCGGCGCTAAGCCCGAGCCCCACGCAAACCCGGCGCAGGTTATCTTCGATCGCATACCCTTCCCGGCTCTCAAAGGCTTGCTGTAGTTGTCCGTACTTTTGCAACATATCGTGGCTGCCGGTTTGTTGCGCCATGGCTTGTTCCAGGTCCGTCATTTGTGTTTTGATTGTTATTAAGTCGCTGTAGGCCGAATAGATAGCATCGTAGGCGGTGTATTCGGGAGGAAATTCCGGCATTTGTTCAAGCAGGCTTACAACAGCGCCTCTACGAAGCATTTTTTCACCGGCATCGCTGGCCGTCCGGCCTTCCATAATATTGAGCAAGGTGGTTTTTCCGGTACCATTCCGGCCCAGAAGACCTAGTCTGTCTCCAGTTTGTACTTCAAAGGTAACTCCTTTAAGCAAGTGATGCGCCCCATAGTATTTCTCAATATTGCGTAATGCTATTTCAATCATGTTGTTCTCCTTTCTTTGCCAGCGGACTGTCTAAGTGTTACGAAAAGGCTATGCTAAACGATAAATAACGGCCTGAGCCCGCTTTACGCTGGCCTAGGCCGTTATTTATCATAACAAGATGTTGCCGTTCCGGCAAAATTTCCCTGTAGAAAAACAATACCCAGGCAAGCGAATCACCGGGTATTTCCCGTTTACGCGTTAGGCGCATGATGACGCGGTTGCTTAGTTAACATAATATTTAGTTGCAGGCAGACACCTCCGTTACTGACGGTTAGGGCTGTTATCCGAGAAACATAGTGAGCCAGTCTTGCCAAGATTCCGTTTACTAAGCCGGTTACGTTCATCATGCCACCTCCTTTTATACAAGTTAATTTTACAATACCACAATACTCCAATAAATACAACATGTCAGTCAGTTTTGGCAACGATGGCGAGAAGCAACGACCAACGCTTTTCTCTAAAAGTACAGTTTAATGCTGACTTACACTTATATCATTTATGAATAAGACAAATTTATGTTAAACCAGCTCCTTTAATCTAAAGGTTTTTTTCTCAACATGGATAATTCTAACAGACGAGGGAGATTACTTCTATGGAAACCTTTTAGTTTTGGCAACGATAGCTTTTATACTATTATTAAACACGAGGTTAAAACTACATTCAATAAAGCCTTAGAAAAAGGGGTTGTTTATAATGGAATGTCTAAAATTGCTTTTAGCAAAAAGCAAATATCCCTACGAATTAATCCACCACGAAACACGTCTACGCTCGGCTGAAGAAGGAGCCAAGTACTTTAATATCGCCATCGGGCAAACCGCTCCGACATTGATTGTCAAAACAGATATTGGTTTTTTGGCCTTAGTTGTTTCTGGCAGTCATGGCCGGGTTGATTTTAAGGAAGTAGCCAAAATATTAAACTGTCAAAAAGTTAAATTAGCAAAACCAACAGAAGTTGAGAATATGGGTTATATCCTCGGCAATGTTCCGCTAGTGGGAATACCACTTCCCTATATTTTAGATACAACTCTTTTTGAACATTCATTTGTTTACGGTGGTACTGGCATTAAAGATTACACCTTAAAAGTCAGTCCTCATGCGTTAGCGGAATTGAATCAAATTATTGCTAAGTTTTAATTGGCAGCATTAGCTAACAAAAGCTGTAGGATTATATTTTATTATTGGAGGTCAACAATGAACTTTATATACACCAACGGTTGCAATCAAGACTTTATTAAGCTATGTCGGTTGCTAGATGACTATCTTAATGAGATTGCCGGCGGAGAAAAAAATCGAGCTCAGTATATTCAATACAACACCCTTGAGGATATACATGATGTAGTTTTAGCTTATGCTGATAATGTTCCTATTGGTTGTGCCAGTTTTAAATTTTATGAAGCTGGGGCAGCCGAGGTTAAGCGGGTTTTCGTGAAAAAGAATTTTCGGGGAACTGGCATTGCCAAACAATTAATGAGTCTATTAGAAAAGCGGGCACTCACCAAGGGGTTTTGCAAGTTGCTGTTAGAATCGGGTGCACCACTGGTTGAAGCTATGGGCTTATATCAGCAGATTGGTTATTCGGTAATTGAAAAATACGGACAGTACAAAGATTTACAGGAATCAATTTGTCTGCAAAAAATTCTCGGTAAATAAATGACCAGCCGCAGAAGTCTGCGGCTGGTCATTTATTTAGGATCTATGTTTTATTTAAGGATTGGGTTAGGGTTTTTGGTTACGTTCAAGGACTTTTTGGCCAAATTCCTTACCAAAGTTAAAGCAGGCATCCATTTCATCTTTATCAGGCACCCATTTCAAAGTTACGCCTTCTGTTAGCGATACCCCCGCTGTCTTTAAGAGTTCCTCCATATCCTTCTGAGCACCGCCGGCCCAACCATAGGCACCGAAAGCTGCCGCAAGTTTATTGGCCGGTTTAAGACCTTTTAAGTATATCAGTAAGGCCCCCATTGTTGCCAGCATACCATTATGCAGGGTCGGCGAGCCGAGCAAGATACCACCGGCATCTAACATTTCCATAACAACTTCGCTGCGGTCGGAGTCAGACATTTTGTACAGTTTAACTGCAACCCCCGTGGCGGCCACCCCATCTAAAATACATCTGGCCATTTTCTCGGTGCTGCCCCACATACTGTCATAGGCAATTACTACTTTATCTTTAGTCTGGCCGCTGCTCCATTCTTTATATTTAGCCACTATTTTATCAATATAGCTCCGCCAGATAATTCCATGGCCAGTAGCAATCATCTTTAACGGCATTTGTGCCGTCTTATCTACGGCCTTGCTAACCGTTTTACCCAACGGCATTAAAATATTCGCATAATATTTTGCGGCTTCATACATGACTTTATCAAGATCATTCTCATCATCGAAGCGTTTAGAGGTGCAGATATGCTGGCCAAAAGAATCGCTAGAGAATAAAATTTGTTCACCGTCGAGGTATGTAACCATCGAATCAGGCCAATGTACCATCGGCAGCGGCACAAAATGAAGTTTGTTTTTGCCAAGGTCCAATACGTCGCCCTCTTTGACGACCATAAAATCATATTCTTGCTGATAGTGTTTTAAAACTTCGGTTTTACCATTTGCGGTAACTACTACTTTAGCCTGCGGCGCTTTTTGCATTAGGGCCGGCAAACCGCTGGAATGATCTGGTTCAACATGATTGGTAATTACATAATCGATCTTCGTCGGGTCGATTATCTCGCTGATGCGTTCTATATTTTCAGCCGCAAATGGCGCTTTAACAGTATCAATAAGACAAACTTTTTCATCAACGATAAGATAAGAATTATAGGTTACCCCACGATTGGTAGTAAACCCATGAAAGTCCCGCATATCCCAATCGACGGCCCCGACATTATACACGCCCTTAGCTATTTCAATCTTATTCATAAAAACATGCATCTCCCCAATAACTTAATGTTAAATTCGCCTTTATTATACACCATCATAAGTATAACAAACATTTATAGCAAGACCCTTTTTATGTATATACTACTATCTATTAATGGGTTTTGCAATATTAATTAATAATACTTTTTAATTAATAGATTATCTTTTTTTACTCTATAGGTAAGCAACTTGGATATAGTCACAGCTAGAAGAAATGTATCGCTGAACGTCTAGAATCTAGAAAATTGCTGAAAGTCCCAAGTAATATCCGTGCTGGGCTAATTCTAAATCTGTTTTCTGACTAAGAACATAATATCCCGAACCTTCATCCATTGATCTTGTACAATTCTTGGCCTTTGCATAATAATAGCTATAGCCAAAATTAGCACTTATCGCCGAGTCAAATTGGTATTTGGCCCCAACATTCAGTTCAAAGCCCTTTGCCGATCCATTATCTTTAAATGACCATGCCGGAGTATGGTTTGTCCATAAGCCTTCCAGATTAGCATCAATAAAGTGTAAGGCCGCCAAGCCGTTTATCGTAAGTTTTTGATCAACTCTAACAGTATGTTCCAACCCCAGTCGACAGCCTTTAAAGTCGAGGTTATAATATGCGCCATATACAGCTTGGGCCGTAGGAGTAATATCTATGTTATTTTCCCGATAATACACTATATCCCTGAGCTCATTGGTTGATTTATGTTGGGTCCAGCCAACAAAAGCATATGTAGAGCTTTCTGCCGAACTGCCAATTTTATAACCATAGTCTAAATTATAGTTTTTTTGCGCGCCATGAAAATTCATCGTTCCATAATCAGTTAATTGGTTATAATCATGTGAATAGGTCCAGTTCCAGTCCTTGTCAAAACCTTGACCCTTATTACCTTCACCAGTAGTCCCATAATTTAATCGCAGATATTGATTTCTGCAAAAATTATATTTTATTTCAAAAACATTCATTGTTTGCTTTTGTGGTGCATGCAGTTGAGATATAACATTAGTACTTGGGCTAGGATAGTATAGCCAAAAATCAGCATTTCCACCAAAGTGATACTGTCTTGCGGATATATCCCATTGCGGCTCAGTACCATCAGCGATTGGTTCAGAAAAACAAATTCCACTCCAGATAACCAATAATAAGAGTACGAAAATAAGCAAACTTAGTTTTCTTAACACTTTTAACAGCCCCTTGTTTTAATTATTATTTGAAAAGCATTATCGGTAATAACAATTTATAATTTCCTGCGCGTATTCTAATTCGACAATTAACTTTATATAATCATTTGACTTTTTTGTCAACTTATCGTTAAATATATATATTTTTACGACAACATTCTTAGACGAACGGCGCTATAAAAAGCAGGATAACTACCACTTGGCAGCTAATTTAATATTGATAAAGCTATAATATATTGGGTTGAAACTACCGAATCACCACAGATTCAGACATACGCAGAAAAACAAGGGATGAATTATGAAAAGAGTTATTTTATTATTTTTATGTCTATTATTTTCAATAAGGGTTGTCAGTGCCAGTGATATTGATGATCTGAATAAGGTTTTAACTGATTTTAAAGTTGGTGAACCGCCAGCCAGCACGGATTACTTATATTTGCCGGAACAGTTTTCCGAGTTTACTTATTACGACGGGGTCCTCGGCAAATTAAGAATTGGCGTTGTATTAAAGAATAATCTTGTTTATTCTGTTGCCATTAAAGAAGATGGCCAGTTCGGAAGAGCATGGCTTCCTACTATTTTTAAGCATTTTGGCAAGCCTACACAGGATGTAACCTCAAAGAATAAAGCCGCCTGGCACACTAATGAGTTGTACTCGATTATCGGGCAGCAAAATATTTTCAATTGGGAGTATGTCGAGCATGGCGCTTTAACTACCACAGAAAATACAACTTTGCCTCCTTCAACGGCTCTACAATATTCGCAATCCGATTGCCCAGCCGCTTTGCTATATTTTATAGCTAGTAAAAATCTCGCTATTTTTTAAAAATCGAGTAGGGATTCGAGTCGGTAGCGTCTTTTTAAGAATCGGGCGCACAGCATATAAAAACACGGCCCAGACGTCCGTGTTTTTTTGTGTTTAGTTAATTAGCTTGAACCAAAGTCTCACCCATTATTTCCTTTTTTATCCATCTAGCTTTTTCGACTAAGGATGTAAAATGTAGCCGCAAGTAAAAATCATAAAATGCCCAAGTCGATCTAAAGATAGGAATTCGTTCTAATTCATAAATATTGCTATTTTGCCCGGACTTTCCGAATTGTACTGAGAAAGCCGCTTTGTACCCAACCTTCTTTACCAAGTCAAGAACTTCATCATTATATGCACCAGTCGGATAGGCAAAATAACTCGCCGTTGTTCCCAGTTCCCCTTCAATTTTTTCTTTTGATTTCTGCAATTCAAGCAATGCTTCATCCCGGGAAAGAGTGGTCAACGGAACATGACTTAGGGTATGTGATCCAATGACAAACCCAGCTTGGTGCATTTTTTTAACTTGATCCCAATCTAAATACCAGTCATCATTACCAACTACATCGGTAATTAAAAAAACAGTTGCCGTAAATCTATATTTTTCCAATATCGGATAAGCATTTAAATATGTATCTCGATAGCCGTCGTCAAAGGTAATTAATACTGATTTTTCAGGGATATCATCACCATTTTTCAGATATGAAAGCAATTCATCAGGAGTAATTGATTTGTAGCCATTCCGATAAAGATAGGACATTTGATCGTCAAAGTCTTTGACAGTTACTGCTAATTGGTTATCAACGTTATCTTCAACCATATGGTAGTTTAGTACCGGTATTTCTCTAGGCTGACTAATTATATTTCCCTGTAACAATAAGCTTCCAAGTATAAGAATGATTACGATTACTTTATATAACTTCACTGTATCGCCCCACAAAAGATAAAACATTTCATTGTATATTAACTTCTGGCAAAGCCGGAAATTTAGTAAAATGACATAGGTTTTTATAATTCGCTTTTTACGTCTAAAACCCTGCTAATTTTATTAAATCGCACTTTAAAGCTATTCATATTTTGGCGAGGAATCAGTATTTATGGTGGTTTATGTCAAATAATTTTCCTCACCATTCAGCAATCATTAGAAGGTTAGTCTCTTTATTATTTTAAGGCATTGAAAATGCCCCCCTTCGAATAAACAGTTTTTTATTTTCACTGTTTACCTTATGGGGAGCATCTCATGATGATGTAAGGACTTGCGAATCCTCCCGTCTCTCGTCAGTTCAAATGGTGGATAACAAACAATGACAGTAGCCGTATATAACAAGATAGGTCATTCGGGGTCAGGGAGTCGGACCTCTGAAAACGGGTCTCTCGAAAGAGGCGTTTCCGCTTCACTTACTATGTAGCCACAGCTCCTGGCATTATTAATACAGTCAGTTCTATTCTCAAAGCTCGTGGAATAGGCAACGGCTTGGCTTGCGGATGCCTGACGTTTCCAGCGCCAATTTCCGTGTGAATCCATATAAAACCTCCATCTGTACATATGTGCCATATTCTGTCCTCAACCTTTCTTAATACTTCTACCGCTCATTTGTATCACACTACTAGGAATCCGGAGAATGATGGTATCAACTGCTTATCCAACCTTTGTCAGCCTTTGCTAGCAGATCAATTAATGGTCAATCTGCTAGTGCTGGTTATTTCGATTAAAGCAATCACTGCAGTAAACCGGGCGATCACCACTAGGACGGAAGGGGACTTGGGTTTCTCTGCCACACTCCGCGCAAGTAGCTGGAAACATTTCACGCCGCTGAGACCCACCACCACGGCTATAACCACCAGCGTTCTGTTGTTTGCGGGCAGCCCGGCAATCGGGGCAGCGACTGGGTTCATTGGTAAAACCTTTTTCGGCAAAAAAGTCTTGTTCTGAGGCACTGAAAACAAATTCTTTTCCGCACTCACGACAGGTTAGAGTTTTATCTTGCGCCATAACGCAACCTCCCAAAAATAGTAAAATTGTCTTTCTACCTCTATATTGTTAGCAATATTCATAATACAGATACATTGAAGATAAAAAACAAATATTATCGTTAAAAAACCATTGCCGATTTTACAAGCAGGACAGTAGGAGGTAATCTTGAATTATTAGCTTCTGCTAATTTACTCGCCAAGGATTTTCTTTTCCTTCAATTTCTAGGAGGCAGCTCTTTAACGAGGAGTAGACCATGTCTTGTATAGCACTGTTCGTGTAAAAGGCCATATGGGGAGTTACAATAACATTGGGATAGTTTTTTAGAGCTGCTAAATCACGATTATGTAATACTTTTGATTCTAAGTCATTATAATATAGTCCCGCTTCATTTTCGATCACATCTAATGCTGCCGCGCCGATTTTGCCGCTTTCTATTCCGTCTAGCAAGGCTTTTGTATCAATCAAAGCGCCTCTTGCTGTATTTATGATAATTACTCGGTCTTTCATTTTAGCTATTGCGGTGGCATTGAGCATATGGTGATTGGTTTCATCAACCGGTGCATGAAGGCTGATTATATCACAACGATTTAAAAGTTCGTCAAGGGAAACATATTTTGCATATTGCTTAATTTCTTCACTTTCATATAAAGAGTATGCTAATATCTCATTGCCAAATCCTGATAGATGGCGAATTACGGTTTGGCCGATTTTTCCCGTCCCAATAATACCGATTGTCAGCTTTGCAAAGTCTTTGCCTTTAAGCCCCGGCAAGGAAAAGTCCTGAATAGCGGCCCGTTCCATAATTCGCTTCATATGGCGGCAAGCCATCAGCATTAGCATAATCGCATAATCAGCGACACCATCAGGCGGATAGCTTGCATTGCTTACCTGAATCCCTAATTCTTTCGCACATTGTATATCAATATGATCAAAGCCAATCGTTCTGGTTGAAATCAATTTTATATTCATTTCATGGAGTTTTTTTATTAACGCCGCATCCACGGGGGTCGTTATAATGCTGATGCAATCACATTCGTTGGCGAGATGGATATTGGCAAGAGTCGGATTTTCGGTACTGATAACCAGTTCTATTTCTAGTTCTTCGCTGATTTTGTGGAAGTACTCAGCCTCATCAAACTCACGATAGTTAAAGACACATACTTTTAGTTTTTTATTTGCCATATTCTTCAACTCCTATCAATTATATTGCCAGAAAAACAGTTTTATTTAAATAGTTATACGCATTATATAACAAATTACTGCCATTTCCATTAATTTATTGAAACTTGGAAGATTAACTCACTAACATCTTTCTGAAGCCTTTGGCATTGTCTTTGCCGTAGCCTAGGTGTGTGTATAGTTTATGGGCATCAGTTCTTAGTTCGCCAGAAATCAGAATAATATAGCTACACCCACAGCTTTTGGCTTTATTTTCCAGGTATAGTAATATATTTTTACCTATCCCCTGTCTTCTATGGGCTTCATCAACGATAAAGGCTTCTATTACCAAGAATGAATTTAAGTCTGCCATCATATTATGGCAGATTATCCCCATCGCGGTGCCGACTATTTTGCCACTGTCTTCGGCCACTGCCACATTATAGCTTGCATTGCTATTGATTAATGCAAATTTATTAGCCATATTTTCTATGTTGCTCTTTTTCCCCGATAACGACTCATATAGTATCGCTACATCATTTAAGTCTTTTTCTTCCATATTACGGATTATCATGTTTCTCAACTCCTCGGCTATAGCATTAATATATGTTTCTTATTTTCATTGCAAATTCCTTCCATAAACTTTCATAAAGCATCTGGGGGTTCGTCAAAAGCAATTCCATTAGAAGGTTACACTAAGTTATTTTTAAGAACAACAAAACATGACTAAGTTTGGACTTAAACAATTACTTGATAAGTTAAAAGCTTAATTAAATGGATGAAACCGCATAAAACCGGCACCTATAGTTAGACTATGTGTGCCGGTTTTTCTTATATTCGCCAAAAAATAATTTACGTTTTTCTTATGTATTAAACATTACTTACCCATCGCTTTATCCAGCGAGGCCTTGCTTGTATTATAATCGTATAATGCCTGAATATAATTTGTTTTTGCTTCTTTCAGGGATAATACCGCATCCAAAACATCTAGGTTCGTGCCTACCCCCGTCTTGTATTGCACCTCGCTAATCCGAAGATTATCTTGGGCCTGATTCACTGCGACTTTGGTCGTCTCAATCCGTTTTTCCGCTTCGCGCATGCTGAGAAAATACTGGCGAACCTCCAGGCGGATCGTATCCCGTTCTTGATCGGCGGAAATCTTAGCGGCATTGAGGCTAGTCTCAGCCTGTTTTACCTTAGAATCAACCAAGCCTGAATCCAAGATACTCCAGGACGTAGCCAATCCCACTGACCAATTATTATTATCAGTCCCGGGAAAATCACTGTCATACCAATCTTCCGTCGCCACTAAGTTAACCGACGGTCTTTTCCCAGCCTTAGCGACATCAATTCCAGCCTTGGCAATATCTATTTGGGCCTGATACTCGGCCATTTCCGGTCGATGCTGCAACGCATATTGATCACAGGCCGCCAACGTTAACTCATTTTTTTCATACGCAAGCTCATCTTTCAACGTCAACTCGCTCTCCAATGGCAAACCAATTGCATTGTTAAGGGTAGCAACCGCTAAATCCCAACTATTTTGCACCTTGATCAAGCTGGCCTGCGCATCCGCCAGGGAAACCTGACTAGCAAGCACGTCAGTTTTGGCGACCGTGCCAGCCGAATATTCAAGTTGGACATTCGCCAGATGGTTCTGATAGTTAGCCACCGTTTCCTGACTTACTTCCAAGTTATTCTTGTATTCCAGCACACTGAAATAATCGCTGACAACCGTCTGTTTTAGTTGTTGTTTAGTCGCTTCCAGCGTTAAATCCGATACCTTAAGATTCAGCTTGGCCTCATCAATTTGCCCTTCCAGACTGCCGCCGCTATATAAGGGAAGGGTAAACGAAAATGCGTTGTCAAAGTCGGTAACGCCATAATATTGTGAACCCGCCAGCAGATATCCGTTAGACCCAACCTTATAACTGCTATATGTAGTATACCGCTCCGCTGCATGGGTGTAATCTAATGTGAACCCTTTGCCGGACTCCGCCTGCTTTACTGCCCAATAATTCGTTTCCCGAGCCGACATTGCTTCTTTAATGCTTGGATTATTTTTTAACGCTAAACTAACGCAATCGTCCACGGTTAGTGCAACCGGATTCGCCAGCGCAACTTTACCAGAAAGCAGTGCCGCCAGCGCTATGCTTGATGAAAACAGCCATTTTTTATTCTTCACTAGTATCCCTCCCTTAAAATAAAACTTTCTCATCACGTTGGACAGTTACCAGCTATAAATTACGGATAAAGCCCTGCAGGACCTTATCCGCACCCGGTTAATAAACTTACTGAATTTGATTTATTCTATCGTCCGCCGCTGTTTTCGGGACGAGTGAATTTTTGCGTTTACCCGTTCTACGACGACGAACAGCACTGGAATTAAAAAGATGCCTATCGAAGTAGCGGTAAACATTCCGCCGACAACCGCCGTTCCCATCGACGTTCTGGCCCCGGCACCAGCCCCAGTGGCGACGGCCAGTGGGAAGCAGCCGATAATAAATGCGAACGACGTCATCAGAATCGGTCGCAGCCGGATTTTTGCCGCCTCAATCGCGGCCTGGACGGGAGACATCCCCTTGTCGACCCGGACTTTGGCGAATTCGATAATCAATATCGCGTTTTTCGCCGCCAGACCAATTAACATAACCAAACCAATTTGCATATACACGCTATTTTCCAGACCTCGAATATACTGGAAAAATAGCGCGCCGAAAATACCTGATGGAATCGCGAGCAGCACCGCAAAGGGAACGCTCCAGCTTTCATATAGCGCCGCCAAACAGAGGAAGACAAAAACTATCGCCATCCCGAACACTATCGGGGCCCGGTTGCCAGAAATTTTTTCTTCGCGACTTTCGCCCGCCCATTCATAAGAATAACCACTGGGCAACGTTTCCTTGGCCACTTCTTCCAGCGCCGTAATGGCCTGGCCGGAACTATAACCGGTCGCTGGACTGCCGCTGATCTTAGCAGCGTTTACACCGTTATAACGGGTAATCAACGACGGCGCAGTTACCTTTTTCGATTTAATCAGTGTATTTAACGGCACCATGACGTCACTAGAATTCTTTACAAAAATAGATCGCAATTCATTCACATCGCCGCGAAAATTTGATTCCGCTTGAACAACAACTTTGTAAGTGCGGCCAAACCTATTAAAATCATTGACTTGAGTACCACCAATTGTTGCTTGCAAGGTCGTAAACACATCAGCAACATCGACCCCCAGTGTTTCGGCTTTCTCCCGATCCACTTCAAATTCATAACTGGGCGTATTACTTTTAAAATTAGCTGTAATCGCGCCGATCTCCGGCCGCTGGCGAGCTGCTTCAAGAAACTGCTGGGACACACTGTCCAGTTGCGATAAAGTTCCGCCGCTTTGTGCCTCCAGCATTAAGGTAAATCCTCCCATTATGCCTAACCCCGGTAATGCCGGCGGGGCAAACGAAATGACCGTTCCTTCCGGCAGTTGGGCTCCATTGGCCATACTCTGAGCAATTTCCATTTTAACCTGAGTTGCAGCATCTTTCCGTTCCTCCCACGGTTTCAACGCAACAAAGAGCACCCCCCCGTTGGGTTTCGTGCCACCGCTCAATACATCCATGCCAGACAATCCCATAACATTCAAAATTCCAGGCTGGGCTTGTACTTTGGCGGACAATTCTTTTACCGTATCAATAGTACGATTCAAACTTGCCGCCTCAGGCAACGTAATCGTCGTTATAAAAAAGCCCTGATCTTCATCGGGAACAAATGATGATGGAACTATTTTATATAACACCCCGGCACAAATAATTAGTACTGCCAACAGCGCTATACATAGCCTGGCTTTACCAATCGCTTTGCCTACAAAACTGGCATACCTTTCAATACCGACGTCAAATAATCGATTGAAGGCGTCAAAAAGCCGTCCCATTACACCGCCATGAGCATCAGGATTATACGGTTTTAATAACAACGCACAAAGGGCTGGGGTTAATGTTAAAGCCACGACCGCCGACAAGGCCATCGACACTGCAATCGTCAGAGCAAATTGCTTGTACAAAATTCCCATCATGCCGCCAAAAAAGGCGACTGGAATAAACACCGAAGCCAAAACAAACGCAATCGCCACCACGGGGCCGGAAACTTCACTCATCGCTTTCTTCGTCGCTTCCATCGGGTTAAGCCCCGAATAGCGCATATGATGCTCCACGGCCTCGATAACCACAATGGCGTCATCAACCACCAGCCCAATCGCCAACACCATAGCGAACAAACTTAAAGTATTGATCGTAAATCCCAACGCGACAAACGCTCCAAAAGTTCCGATTAAGGACACCGGTACAGCCAGCATCGGAATCAGCGTCGCCCGCCAACTCTGTAAAAAGACAAATACCACAACTAACACCAATAACAAAGCTTCCGCGAAGGTTTTAAGCACTTCTTTAATTGATTCCCGAACAAAATTACTATTATCGACAACAATCTTGTATTTTAAATCATCCGGGAAGTTTTGCGAGGCTTCGGTCAATACCTGCTTAACCTTGCTGACTGTTTCCAAAATATTGGCGCTACTGGTTAACTTAACTGCCAAGCCTGTCGAAGGTTGTCCATTTGTCAAAGTATTATAGGTATAATCTTTGCTGCCCATTTCGACCCGAGCAATATCTTTTAGGCGGGTAAACGAGCCATCGGATTTGGCGCGAATAATTATATTTTCAAATTCAATAGGCTCGGTTAACCGCCCCTTAATCCGAGTCGTGTATTGAAATTCCTGACTGGATGCATTCGGCATCTTCCCCACCGAACCGGACGCGGCCTGTGTATTTTGGCTTTCAATTGCTGAAGTAACTTCAGTTGTGGAAATGCCTAACTGTTCCATTTTTTGCGGATTAAGCCAGACTCGCATACTATAATCAGAACCGTATTCCACAACATCGCCCACGCCATCGACCCGTTTAATGGCATCAACCAGATAAACACTGGCATAATTCTTTAAAAACTTAGTACCATATGTGCCGTTTGGTGAATACAACGTAAAAGTCATCGCCTGATCCTGTGATGACTGCCTGGTGGTTACACCCGTCGTCTGCACAGTGGTCGGCAACGATGATAATACTTCTGCAACCCGGTTTTGCGTTTGTACCGCCGCAATATCCGGGTTTTTATCGGACTCAAACTGAACACTTAATGAATAAGTGCCAGCATCGGTACTAGTTGACGACATCGACACCATTTCTTCAACGCCGTTGATTTCTTCTTCCAAGGTTTGCGCCACTGTTTGGTTCACAACATCGGCATTGGCCCCTTGATAAGTGGTACTAACCGACACCGTTGGCGGCGAAATCTTCGGGTATTGGGCAATCGGCAGGGTAAACGCGGCAATTACCCCGATGATAGTAATAATAATCGATAACACAATCGCAAAAATCGGACGTTCAATAAAAAATTTTGCCATCAGAACATCCCCTATTGTTGAACCGGATTAGTTGATGCATCATCCGGTTCAATCATCGTTGTGTTTAATAGTGAGCCTGTTTTTATCTTGTCGATTCCATCTACAACAATCGTATCGCCGGTTGCAAGACCAGCTTCGACCAGGATCATATTGCCGACTTTATCACCCAGTTTTACGGCGCGTTGTTCGGCCTTATTATCAGCGTTAATTACAAAGACGAAGGTATTGTCCAGCAATTCTTTTACCGCCCGCTGCGGAATTAAAAGCGCGTTAGGACGAACTTCCCCCGCGGCCACAATCCTGGCAAACATGCCGGGAACAAGAAATTTTTGCGGATTGCTAAACATCGCTTTGATCGTAATTGTACCGGTGGTCGTGCTAATTCCCTTATCAATCTGTTCGACATTACCAGCAAGCGGATACTCCGAGCCATCGCTCAATGTAAGTTTGAGATTGTTTTTAAAGTTCTCGGGCAATGCACCGTTACCCATTTGAATAAATTTTATATATTCATTCTCACTCATACTAAATTGCACCACAACCGGATCGGTTGTTGAAACATTTGCCAGCGTCGTCGATCCCCCCACTACATAATCACCGACATTCAAGTCATTGACATCGATTCGTCCGTCAACCGGCGATACAATCAGCGTATCCTGGTTGTCTTCTTCCGCTGACCGGAGACTGGCTTCGTTGGCTTCCACCGCCGCCGCGTTTTCCTCGGCTGTGGCAACCTGAGTATCTAACGTCTGCTGAGCGATCGCGTCCTGATCCGCCAGGCTCTGGTATCTGGCAACATCTCTCTGACTGTTGTTCAACACCGCCTGCGATTTGGCCAAGTTCGCCTGGGCCGAACGGATCGCCGAGCGATATTGCTTATTATCGATTCGAAACAACGGCTGCCCCTTATACACGGTATCGCCGCCCTTTACCATCTTTTCCACAATATTACCGGAAATTTTCGCCAGGACTTTGACTTCATTTTTCGCTTGCACCTTACCCACAAACTCATAGTTAATTGGCGTATCCTTTGCAGTTACCTGCATCGCGTTTACTGTTACCGGCTGGGCTTTCGCAGTTTGCTTTTTGGTTAATACGCCGCTGTGGATCGCGAAAAGCGCCAGTAAAATGCCCACTATACCAAAGCCTACATAGAATAGTCTGCGCTCTTTAATTCTCATTAGCAGTTCCTCCTGATTACAAACTCTGCCACTGTTATTACGCTATCATATAGTTGCGTTTGCAACTATATGATAGCGTAATATATTTACAAGCGCAACCTATTTTTATTATATTTCAGCTATAAGCTTCCATTAAAAATTTTACAAAAACCAAAAGAACATATAATATCCTATTAGCACGGTCTTGAATCTTGAAAACCAAATAATTCTTTGCTATAATATACGCTAACAGCGTGTAGTCTTGATGACATAAGTCCAGTTGTCAAGACTACACGCTGTTTTGTTATGCAAAATTAGCTGTAATAAATTTAAGAAGGGTGGTATTCAAAATAGTAAAGCCGACCCCAAAAGTCAACGCTAATCAAATCGATAATATGATTTTTTTATCCAACCTATATAGATCAGGTTATAAGGAGAAGTTCTCATATGACAAAGATTAATAACAATCAGCTACAGAACCGGAATTTTAACATAGTCCCCATAATGATTACATTATTACTAGGCGGCTTTATTTCATTGCTTAATGAAACAATATTAAACGTTGCCTTTCCCCAAATAATGAGTGACTTGCATATAGGTGCAGGAACGGTCCAATGGTTAGCTACCGGCTATATGTTAGTGGTTGGAATATTGGTACCAATTACGGCCTTTTTAATCCATACCTTTACCACTAAACAACTTTATAATACGGCAATCGTTTTATTTCTGCTTGGTACGTTGAGCGCCGGGTTTTCAACTGCATTTTCAATATTATTAATATCCCGAATGTTCCAAGCTTGTGGAACCGGAATGTTAGTACCGATAATGATGAATACCATCTTAATGATTAATCCGCCGGAAAAACATGGCGCAGCATTGGGACTTGGCCTGTTCGTTATCTTGTTTGCGCCAGCTATCGGACCGACTATTGCGGGACTGATTTTGAGTTTTTTCAACTGGAATGGATTATTTTTCTGCTTAATCCCTTTTGCACTCGTGGCTATTGTTTTAGGGAGTATTTATATAAAAAACGTTTCGACGATTACCAAACCAAAAATCGATGCTCTATCGATTATCCTCTCCACCTTAGGTTTTGGCGGCATTATTTATGGTATCAGCGCCTCGGAAAGCGCTGGTTTATTTAATTCACATGTACTAATCGCGCTCGGAATTGGCTTAGTGTCCATAATTATGTTTGTCTGGCGGCAATTGGGTTTAAAACAACCCATGTTAGAAGTGAGGGCTTTTAAATATCCCATGTTTGCAATCGGCGTCCTATTGATTATGATTAACATGATGATCTGGTTTTCGCTCAATATTATTTTACCTACATTTATGCAAAATTCCCTTGCCGTATCGTCTGTTGTAGCCGGACTTGCGCTTTTACCGGGAGGGCTAATCAATGGTATATTTTCTCCCCTAGCAGGCCGAATGTATGATAAATTGGGCGCCAGAGTTTTACTTATTGCCGGTTTTATCTTTATGGGTATCCCGGTGACCTGTTTGGCTTATATTTCAATTCATACAAGTTTAACGCTAATAATTGCCTTACATTGCGTTTTTTGTCTCGGGGGAGCCTTCATTATGGCCCCTGCACAAACCAATAGCTTAAAGCAACTGCCTCCACAAAATTCTGCAGATGGCGTAGCCATCATCAATACTTCAATACAAATAGCGGCTGCTTTAGGTTCGTCTTTATTCATCGGTTTGCTAGAAACAGGCCAACGAAATTACTTACTTAAAGTAACCAATTTTACCGACATGGAGAACCGATTAGCTTCCCTATTCGGCATGAAATATTCATTGTTAGTGGCAATTGGATTTATTCTGGTTGGTTTGCTTTTGGCGTCATTTGTTAAATCAAACCAATCTACTTCAACTCAATGACCAGTGACTGATAGTCGGTGGGTTATTTCTAATATTTGGGTTTATAAGTAATCACTTTATTTAGTATTTTGCTCAAATTGATTAGCATGTCTAATAATGTTAGACCCCACTTTTCCAATCAATTGTAATAGGGTTTTCCTTTCTTCACTATCAAGATCATCTAACATTATTCTATTCCACGAATCTAACAGCCCAAACAAATTAGTTTTAATAGATTCTGCCTTGTCAGTAGTATATAGATTATAAGCACGTTTATCATTTTCACTTATTCTTCTAATAACATAGTTCTCATTTACCAGTTTTGCAACAGCTCTAGCCGTTGTAGCCTTATCGATTTTTACGATATCTGACAATTGTTCCTGATTGATACCATTATTTTTAAACAAGTTAACAAGAAAAATATATTGACCACTGCCTAGATTATATTTTTTTAATTCTGAGTTGAAAAATATTTGACTGTACCTATAAATCAAAGAAATATGTTTACCAAATCTGTCCTTTTGCAAAATATATACCTCCGTAAATTATTTGCCAAAAAAAGTTTCGTTTGCAACTCTATGATAAATTATATAATTTTTTTTCATATAGTAAAGAAAATTTCATCATTAAATTGGTTGTATTGACAACTTTTTTGCGTTATTATGTAGTTGCATATGCAACTTATTGTTGACGATAATTTACTACTTGGAGGCGTTCCAAGGGATTATTTATTTTACTATGCATTATCTCTCAGAAAATCTTTTTACAAATGAAAAGAACAATTCTCGCCTTGTAACGTGTATTCTTAAAAGGCATAAATAGTAAAACAACCATGCACGCCAAAAAGCTGCTACATGTTTGTTTTACTATTATTAATTGAAGGAAGGTGATTTTATGAGAAAAATTACATCCATTATATTGGTGATCACATTCATTATTGTATCAGTATCTGGTGTACAGATGGTCGTTATTCCCAAGCCTCAAAGTTTTCACCAACAAATGCTAGGAAACAACGATGGTACTAAATCAATGGCCACGGAAGGAATACCATTTTATCCTAAGCAGGCTCATGAATTGGCTGGGTTTCTCTTTATTGGCGCGGGATTAGTACATTTCTGGCTTAATAGAAGGCCAATGATATCATATTTCAATCTTAGCAAAAAATAGCTTATTTTAAAGTAAGTAGTCACCCACCAGACTTTATCGAAAATATCGGTACCCCTCTATTTTGTTACAATTTTTTTGACAGCATTGTTACAGTATTGTAATAATAAGTTGTTATATTGTTGTTATAACAACTTATTGCAAAAATGTAGATCAGATAAAAATATTGCTTTCCTATCTATTTTGAGATAAATAGACAATCACGTTTTTGTATTAAGATGATTTGCTAAGCATTTTTTAAAATTAATCAAAACTTTATACTACGAGGTGTTTGGATATGGTTATAAATTCAGTTTCTAGCAATAGCGACCTCAATTCTTATCAACAAATTCGACAGACCCCCCCGCATGGTAAACCGAGTAAAGCAGACATCGATAAATTTAAAGATGCGGCAAAAAAAGCTGGAGTAAAGATCAAACCAGGCCAAAAGCCTAGCGATGCAGACATACAAAAACTTAAAAAGGCAGGTATTGATATAAAGGCGTAGGTTAATAATTCTCTTCAATAGGCAGGAAAGCAATAAAAAAGTCAGAGAAAATTTTACCATATAAGTTTAAATTTTTAAAAAGGGAGCTAAACTATGAAAGTTCAAAAATGGTTTTCCTCTATTCTGATGTTATCTCTTCTTGTCATGCCATTGGCCACAGTGTCTGCAAGCTCAAATGAAACCGATGGGTACAGCTTAAAATTCGATACAGCCAAGTATACGTTGAAGACCTTAACTTTGAATAACAAAATCATCACCTACCGTGCTTATGAAAATATCGTCTATGTGAAGTATCCTGTTGACACCAATTATGAGATCATGAATATTTATGTCCCTGAAGAATACTATGAGGGCAAATCCATCGGAGGCTACACCGCCGAGACTGCTCCAATCTTCTTGCCGAATACAGTCGGAGGTTATATGCCCGGTGCTCCCGGAAGTCCCGGTCAAGGCATGGATGGTGGGCCGAATGCCGCGCTCCTTGCCCTGTCAAAAGGCTATGTGGTAGCAGAACCGGGCGCACGCGGCCGTACTACCCAGAATAAAAATGGCCAATACACCGGCAAGGCCCCAGCCTGTATCGTTGATTTAAAGGCCGCTGTCCGCTATTTGCGCTATAACGACAAACTTCTACCAGGTGACGCTGAAAAAATTATTTCCAATGGCACGAGCGCAGGCGGTGCGCTTTCTGCGTTACTCGGTGCCACTGGTAACAATAAGGATTATGAGCCTTATTTAAAGGCAATCGGTGCGGCCGATGCCCGTGATGACATTTTTGCAGCTTCTTGCTACTGTCCAATCACAAATTTAGATAATGCCGACATGGCCTATGAATGGCTGTTCAATGGTCTAAACGAATACAGTAAAATGACGTTTCCAGGCCCAATGCCGCCAAAGCCAGGCAACCCGTCTCCCGGTTTAGGTGCAATGCCTCCAGATCAAGGCAATCCGCCGCCTAACTTAGGTGAAATGCCTACAGGTCGGCCACCAAAGCCCCCTGAAGTCAAAACTACAATGACAAAAGATCAAATTAAGGTTTCTAATGAGTTAAAAACTCGGTTTCCTGCATATCTGAATAGCTTAGGTCTTAAAATGAACGATGGAACTCCATTAACACTAGACACTAACGGTAACGGTACCTTTAAAGACTATGTTAAATACTATGTAATTGCATCAGCTCAAAAAGCTTTAGATAGCGGTATCGACCTGTCTAACTTGACGTGGATTACAATCCAAGGCGGAACCGTCACCGATATCGACTTTGATAAATACGTCAAATACGCCAATAGGATGAAAGCAACGTCAGCTTTTGATGGATTAGATTTAAAAACTGGTGAAAATGAGTTGTTTGGCACTGCAACTATCAAAGCCCAGCACTTTACTAGCTTCGGTAAAGATCATAGTACGACGAGCAGTTCGCTGGCCGATGCATCCATTGTAAAGTTATTAAACCCTATGAACTACATTGGAACTGAGGGAACTACTACCGCTCATTACTGGAGAATTCGCCACGGCGCTGTTGATAGAGACACGTCCCTCGCGATTCCAATCATTCTAGCCACGGCATTGGATAATAAAGGTTTCAATGTTGACTTCGCCTCACCATGGGGCCAAGGACATGGTGGCGATTACGATCTGAATGAACTCTTTACCTGGATCGACAATATCTGTGTTTCTTACACTAGGACCAACTCTGTTCAGTGAACTTGTAATATAGTTCAATATCTTTAAAAATTTTATGTTGAGCTTATTCAGATGTTTCAAGGTAAGCATCCTGAATAAGCTCCCTTTTTATTGTTCTAGCGGTCTTACATTCAACAGACTATGAAGCTCGGACTTCGGCCCAAAAAAGGCTGTGACTTGTTCATTGTATTGATGAAGTCCTTTTTAAAGCATTTTGTTCAAGCAGTCGATGCATGCATCATTCTTCATTCCTTTAGATTATAGTAATGACAGTTGCCCATACTGTATTTATCGATAAACGGTCTAAATTTTTTGGTAAAGTGTTTTCCTGTTTTACCGGATTGCTTGTCCATATTTCTGCGTATGTAACACATACTATCGTAATTATAATGTCTGTTTTAACTTCTTGCGGATAAGAAAAGCAATCTCTTCAAAGATTTCTGCAGCTGCTTGATAATCAGCAAAGTCCAATGGACAGGTATGAATCATATCCCGAACCACCAGTAATTTCACTTAGTTAAACAGATTATGTTAAATGCTACAGGGATTTCACCTATTATAACGAATCATTACAGACAGTAAACACTAAAATACGACTTAAATCGATTCCATTTTTAATACTAAAAAGGAGACCATACCATCATGGACATCGAGCAGTTAAAGTACTTTTTGACAGTTTCCCAATACCATAATATGACGGTAGCCGCGGATCACCTCTATATTTCTCAATCCTCCTTATCGAAACATATCCTCCAATTAGAAGACGAGATTGGCTTAAAACTCTTTGACAGAGATGGGCGCACATTGCGTCTGAATTCTGCCGGCCATGAATTTATCAACTTTGCCGAAGATATAATAGTTAAGTACAGCGCGATGATGAGTAAAATGCAGCAATATCGACGGACCTCTGAAGGCTACCTGACCCTTGGCTCAATCCCGATTATGAGTCAGTACGACATTCATCGCGCTATTGCCACTTTTACAAAACAATACCCGGACATTATGATTCGGACTTTTGAAGAAAATGGCGGCCATATCCTGAAAATGCTCGACGACGAACAGCTTGATCTGGCTATCTTGCGAACGGCAACCTTGTCCAGCAACTCATATAAAGTGATACCACTTGCCAATGACGAAATGGTATTGGTCGCTAATAAGACTCATCCCTTAGCCACAAAAAGACCGTTTCCTCTCAAGGAAGCGGCAAAAGAATCATTTATCATGTTAGATTCAGGTCCGGGATTATACGACTTGTGTTTATCCGCTTGCGCCAAAGCAGGATTTTCGCCTTCAGTCCGTTATCATCATACGCGCATCGAAACCATCATCGGCTTTGTCGCGGAAAACATCGGCGTATCTTTGTTAATGAAAAAGGTGGTAAGTTTCTTCCGGCATCCCGACATCGTATGTATAGAATTACAGGAGCCAGTAAGCAGCACTGTCGCGCTCGTCTTCCCTCACGGGAAAAAACTATCACCAAGCGCAAATTTGTTCCGCAATTTTCTTATAAAATGGTTTAAGAAGTAACTTGGATGAACTCGTCGCACCACTCGTCGACCATCCGACGGATCGTTTCGATTTCCGTTTTGCCGATATCATCCAAATGTATGCCGCACAGAACAGCCACGTTCGTTCCGACATTTTGTGAAATGCGCGCTGCGACTAAAGATGAAATCTGGTCCTCCTTATGCCCTAGTAGTGTCAAAACAGAAACGGATGCGCTCATTTCCAACGGGTTCTCGAGACTCACACGGCATTGAGCCAGCGCCATAGCTCCCAGGTGAGGACGATCACCGCCACAAACGACTATACATAAATCCAGTCCCATGTCTATGACCGTAAATTTAATTATTATTCGCCCGTCAGACTTGATAGCAGGTGCGATTATTCTCCGTTTCATTATGTCCATCGCTGAAACCCCGTCGTTTCAATCTGAAACTCATCCGTAATTTTCCCAACAATATGTCTTGTCATATCATCAATGCTGGTCGGCTTGTTATAATAAGTCAGCATGGGCGGCAAAATTCTAACCCCAAGGCGAGCCAAAGTAAGCATATTAGCAAGATGGATCGGGCTGAGAGGTGTCTCTCGCGCCACCAGAACCAGCTTGCGACCCTCCTTGAGCGTGACATCGGCGGCTCGCAGCAGCAGGTTTTGAGAAAAACCAGTTGCGATGCCAGAAACCGTTTTCATACTGCAAGGTACAACAACCATTCCTTCCGTCTGAAATGTCCCGCTGGCTATACTGGCACCTATGTCAGTCAGCGAATAGCACTTCGTAGCCAGAGCCTCTATTTCCCTTCCGGAAAGCGGCGTTTCTTGTTCAATTGTTTTTTCCGCACCATTTGTAATGACCAGATGTGTTTCCCAGTCTGGACTTTTTTTCATTTCTTTCAGCAAACCAACTGCAATCGGGATGCCGCTCGCACCGCTCATGCCAATAACCAGCCGTTTGACTAATTTCCCACTCCTATGCAGACCAAACCCTCCCTTTCTAAACTTTAATTCGCCGAGTAATGATAGTCCTCCATCATAGACCATATCAGATATGGTTAAAAGACAAACAAGGATAGAACTTGCATAATTTTTAAATTAGACCGACAAGTTTCCACCAGGGAATCTCAACAGCAAGGATGATGAAATAGACAACAAGAGTCTGTGCTAAACCAAATTTTATTACCTCGGAATCGTTATATTGTCCTCCACCCTCGCCTGTGCCAACAAGAATATTTAGGCTATGCATCGGCAGGATCCAATGAATGCCGATAGCGGTATAAACTATCAAAGAAGAGAATAGAGGATTCCACCCCGTGTTAGCAGCATAAGCAATGATAGCTGGCGCGACAATACCAAGAACAGCTAGTAAACTGCCCATAACCAAATGAATACAGACAGCAATAGTTGTTACTATTAAAGCAAATACAAAGGGGTTTGTTGGTACATAACTCGGTAGTGCTACAGACGCAATCCACTGATTCATACCAGTATGAGCGCCCACCGTCCCAATAGCCATAGCGGCAGTAAGAAACAGAAGCGTACCGATAGGAACATTGTCCCAATTTTTAGGTTTAAGAACATCGCCGATTACCGGCATCGCCAATCCACAAACCACGATAATACCTATCCAGCCGGGAAGGATGTGATGGATGGAATCAGCAGCCCACAGCACAACCCCAATCACAATCCAAAAAAGTGTTTTCTTTTCAATTTTTGTTAAATTACCCAATTCTGTTAATTGTTGACGAATAATTTCTTTGTCTAGATTAAAAGGCTTGCTTGGTTTAAATAGTTTAAGTTGCACCCCACACATCAATACATGAGCAACAAGACCCGGCACCGCCATGTATTTGGCCCATTCCAGCCAACTTAATGTTTGTCCGCCAAAAGAAGCCGCCATAATGTTGAGGGTACTATCACCAGTAAGCAATACCATGGAGTTGGCTGTAGACCCGCCAAACACCGCTAATCCGATAATCGCCACATCTTTACGCGGTAAATCAGCTGCTTTAATGACAAAAGTCATGACAGACATAATCAAAAAGCAACGAGGAAATGGATGAGGAATGAGAAAGCTCAAAAGAAGCCCCAGTACGTAACAAGAGACAATAACGCTAGTGAATGAATTCACAAATTTTAAAATAAACGAATACGCAATGCGTTTCCCTAAGCCCGAACTTTCGACTGCGGATGCAATCAGAAACCCGGCGATTACAAGATAAACCAAGTGGGTTTGCCATAAAGAAAAAACAACATTAGCCGGAGCTGTATTAGTAAGTACATAGGAAACGAGCATCAACAGAGCTACGTAGCCGGGTTGGGCTACACTGGCCGCCCAGCATATGACTCCACCCAAACTAATCGCAAGACATTTTTGCCCTTCGACAGAAAGTCCTGCAAAATGTGAATTATAAATGATTATGGCTACAAGCACGCCTAAAACTAAGCCAATAATTCGTTTGTATTTTGACATAAAGCTACCTCCTCATACACGGAATTTTTATTAGCGGGTCAATAATGAATGATACAATGATTTAATTAGAAATCATTGTACTCTGTTCATTATTTTACTGACACTAAAATCACTTAAAAAGCTCGGGAGCAAAACGTGAAGGATCTACGTTCATAAATTCTGACCGAACAAATTTGTCTTTAAGTTCAAACGGAACTGTGCAGTCAAAAATTGTTTTGCATGATAAGCCTTTTTCACGCAAAGCAGGGTTGAATTCCGGCGTTTGTGACGGATCAAGCGGGTGACAGCGGGTTCTCGGGATGAAGATGGTGTCATCATCACCCTGATAACGGGTGTTCAATGCCCAAAGGACATCATTGCTGTCAAACAGATCGACATCTTCATCAACCAAAATTACATGTTTCAGCTCGGAAAAAGCTGCAAATGCCAGTAATGCCGCCTGACGTTGCCGTCCTTCGTCGCTGGGGACGCTCTTCTTAAATTGAAGCACGGCCATCATTTTGCCGCCGCCGGAAGCATGAGCGTAAACATTCAGTAATCGCCCAGGCATTGCTCTTTCGACCATGTCAAGGATGCTGGCTTCTGTCGGGATGCCGGCCATGCTGACATGTTCTTCGCTTGGTCCAATGCAGGTTTGCATAATCGGATTTTTGCGATGCGTCACTGCCTTTACCTTTATCACATTAAGCGCTGGCGCGGCCGGTCCAGTATACCCAGGAAACTCGGGCATAGCCTTGCCGGTATTGGTGTTTATATCTTCGCGCATTCTTGTGTTGGGCAGCAATTCGCCTTCGATGACATATTCCGCATTGGCAATTGCTTTTTCTTTGATCGTGAGGCAAGAAACGAGCTCAACCGCTTTATTGCGAAGCGCGCCGGCAATACTTAATTCATTAAAGCCGATAGGTGTTGTTGGTGGTTCAAAACCGGCTCCGACGGCAATGGCTGGATCTACGCCGATGCTAATGGAAATTGGAAGCGGCTTGCCAGCCTTTTCTGCTTTGTCGAAAAAAGCACCAATATGACGTGCACCGGGTGTAATCCACATTGACAATGTATCTTTGTCTTGGATGCACAAACGATGAATGGTTATGTCTGATTCGTGTGTTTCTGGATCTGACGCGTAACACATACCAAACGTAATATATGGACCAGCGTCTTCAGGCGTATTCGTTGGCGCAGGAACCAGCTTGCGCAGATCAAAATCCACTTCTGTGGCAAAGTGCTTGACTTCTTGGCAGACAGCCTCTGTCTGAGGAATTTCAATTGGGGGTATGGCTTTAGCTACCGCATCTTTGAGTACAGAACCAAGCCGTTTGGGATCTTCACCCAACATAAGTCCAACCCGTTCACGACTGGCCAAAACGCCGATTACCACTTTGGCGTCGGGATGCCCTTTTACCTTATTAAACATCATTGCCGGTCCCTTCCGAGTTGGCCGTTGCACTGTTCCGCCAGCGCCAACATGACGATAAACCCCCGCCAATTCAGCGTTAGGATCAACGGGTTCATCTGTTTCAAGGTACTGCCCTGGTATCTTCTTCAGCAATTCAAGAGTAGTCCTTAAATCATTTACTTGTATATCTGACATGGAATACATTCCTCCTTAATGTTTATATATTTAAGTATAGATAATCTAATTTTACATAACAATTCAGAAATGGACTTGTCTTATTCCAAAACAATATGCATTCCCCTCTTGGTCTGTATTATATGCTTCGATATACCGCCCTCGCCAGCCCCGTCATTCTGACCACTAAACTGGAAAACGAGGGCTTCAATGTTGACTTCGCGTTGCCTTGGAACACAGGACATGGCGGAGATTACGATTTGGATGAACTCTTTACATGGATCAGCAACATCTGCGTTTCTCAGCATAGTAACCAATAAATAACTACTCTGTAAATTACAAAACCCAAGAAATACGGGACTTTAATTCCCGCTTCTTGGGTTTTTTTAACGTTTATTCAGTTTATACAACAATGTCAACGGTATAATTATCTCAGCGTAAAATTTATTCGTTTTTACTATTAATACCAGCTATAGCAACCCACATTAATTTTGAGTTTCACAGACTAAAAGTAAAAAACCGCTATATCAGCGGTTAAATTTCACTTTAAATAGTTTACTATATCCGAACCACTTATTTTTAGAATTTTATTTTTTTAGTGTTTCCATATAAATATGCAAATGGCATAAAAGGCGGATATTTTTCAATAATTTCTAGAATTTTTTTCATTTTGTCATCTCTCCTGAGCTTCGTTTAATATATAAAAGTCTTCTAATTTACGGCAATGAATATTGCGCTATAAATTATAGTTTTTGCAAATTATTTAGAGTAATTTATTTATCCAAAATTCCAGATAAAAAGCAAAAAGCCGCTTTACCAGAGTAAAATTTCACTATAAAAATAATAGTATAGCCCGATGTTTGTTTTTACTTTTTACTGTTTTCTATTTTCATGGAATTTCCATATAAAAATAAAAATGGTGAAGTTTGCGGATAGTTAGAAATAAGTTTAAGCAATGTTTTCATTTTTGATTCTCCCCTTTCCTTGATTTAATAATACCAATGAATCGAGAGTTTGTCAATAATGATTATCTTTTAATATAAATAATCATTTATTCTAACTATTGCAACTACTCAAAATATTCAAAAATAGTTAACGATAGTTTACCATTATTAGCTGTTTTTGAATATAAAGAAAGCGCCCCCAAGGACGCTGTATTGAGAAAGGTTAAAAATCCGGGAAATTATCTATCTTACACATTTTTTTTAGCGTTATTCTAGCATCTTCTTTTGATGTGCCAAGGAATGCCGCTTTTTCTTTTTTACCCATATTCAACAAAATATAGTCTCTACCTGATATGATTATTGTCTCATGCATATTTTTGCCAAACCAAGTCTCCGTTGCACCAACAGTTGTCGTCATATTTAGCACCATCCTTTTTACCATAATTATACACCTTTTGAACACAAGGGCAAAATCCATTCAGCTAAATTTTAAAAAATCATTTAGAGATTAATATTTAAATCTCTTTTTTTGTCTTTTTTGCAGGATATTTTTACCAAAACAAGGAATTAAATGGTAGAATTTCCATTTAATTTAGCTTTAATGGAGGAGATGAGGTTAGGGTAAACAATGGTTTGCATGCGATGACATCTATTAATAGGAGGATACAAATATGGGTTTGATGAACAGCTTCATGAAGACTTTAGTCTTAAGCACAGTAGGGCTGGTAATGTCTTATACGGTGGCTACCGCCGACGGGGGGATTAGTAATCCAGCGATAGATATTAGCGATGGCAAATATTTGGCAGAGCAATCATCAATTCAAGCGGTATCAGGCGGGAACATAGGTGATAATGCGGCCTCTGGTATTAACATTACCGCGGATTCAGAAAGGTTAAACGGTCTTTATGTAGCAGGGGTTAATTCTAGATATACTTTATCCGACGCGCAAATTGAGCTTTCGGGCAACGGCGCTAACGATTTTAGCGGCATTGGAGCGGCGGCAATGGCCGATAAAGGGGCGACGCTGATTTTAAATAATGTTAAGATTACTACTAATGGCTGTGTGCGAAGTGCCACTACGGCTTTAGATCATAGTATCCTGAAAGTTTATGATTCTACGCTGATTGCTAATGGCGGTACTTTGCCGAGCGATTATAAGCCTCTTATTGGACCGGGAATGATGGAGCCGCCGGCGGGTTTGGGAATCAGCGGTACTGCTCGGGTCTGTCTGACGATGGGAAATTCAAAAAGTTATTATTATAATTCTACGATTATTGCTAATGGCTGGGGCGCGTTGTCTACGGATAATTCAGACGGTTATGTTTATTTGGAAGCAAACAATTGCAAGATTCAGACCATCAAGGACGGCTATGGTTCCTACGCGGACTGGGGTTGTCATGATGTGTTTAATAAATGCCAGTTTAATGTCGCCGCAATGGCGACAATAATGGCCGGTGAAAGTGATGTCACTTTTAATGATAGCGATGCGGTTTGCGGTACTTATTTTGTGATGTTGCACAGTGTAATGGGTAAAAGCTCCGAAAAAGCTTCATTGCGGGTCACCGGGGGTAATGTAGTTACAAATGATGCTGCATTCTTAGTGAAAAGTGATAATGCTGATATTGTTATTGATGGTGCGAAGCTCGAAGCTAAAAATGGTATTTTACTGAAATCAATTATTAACCAAGATGCATTTCGAACTAAGGTTGCGCCGGGAGAAGTAGTATATGGTATAAGAGCAACTTTGAAAGATATGACGCTTGCCGGCAATATTCTGCACGAGGATACCGAACGGACGATGAAGGTTACGCTCATGAACACGACGCTAACGGGGCAAATAAAAAATGCTTCGCTTTATCTTGATGCCGAGAGCAAGTGGACGGCAACGGCGGATTCTACGATAGTTCTGAATACCTTAAAAGGCAGTTTCAATGTAAATAAGATTGACGCTCTGCCAGGGGTTACTATCACCGCCAAGGCTGGTGCTGATTGTGCTTTGTTGGGGAGTTATTCACTGGCTAGCGGCGGAGTTTTGGTGGTTTGTAAATGAGGCGTAATTGGTTTTGAACGGCTATTTAACTGGGTTCCAACTGGGAGCCCGGTTGTTTTTTTATATTACAGCAAAACACGGCGCAGCTTGGACTGTCCGTGTTTTTAATTTAGGTAGTTTTATGTGAAGATCGGGTAGTTTAAATTGTTAGACACTTTTTGGTCTCAATATTACTTTAGAAAAAATCCAGTTGATTAAAAGAAAAACCAGAGTCGGCTATAGAAAAAATCATTGTGATCAGAACTATTTTTTATAGATTTAAACGGCTCATAAACTGTGCTCCACAAAACATTTTTCCAGGGAACATACTCCGCTCCCAGTTCAATCCCCTTCGCTCCGCCGCTGTTCACACTAGTTATATCATACGTAGTTACATACAAACTGTTGGCCTCTGTATGACGGTATTGCAGCCATGCTCCGTAAGAACCGATTTGTCCCGGATTAGCATTTTTATAGGAAGCCTTTAACGTAAACGCCTTATTATCACTATCCGAATTCGCTCTAGCGTAACCACCGTTCAACGTAAACACCGGAGAAATAGCTGTTTGTGCCGCCACCTCCCAAATACTGCTTCCCTCACCGCCATCAACGGAATAGTTATGGTAAGCAGTACCTAGATTAAACTGCCCTACTTTACTCTTTAACTCCAAACTGCCGTAAGTATTTTTCTTTCCCGAACTTATATAGGTAGTCGCCACGTTTTCCACGCCGTAGCGAGTGGTAGCTTCCACCTCCCCCAAATGATAATTGGCCAATACGCCTTTGAAATTTCCATCATAAACCAGCCCATCCAATACTGTTGCATGGCGTCCTTGCCGCCCTAATGAATAACTTCCACCAAACACTTTACCGGTTACATAAGTTTCATTCAGAACCGTATTTTGTCCATTGCTATCATCGCCGGTCCCATCTACTTTATTAAGCGTACTATCATTTTCTAGCCGAGCGGTATACGTCCATTGATCATCAACGGTGCCATTAACATATAAACGTGCACGTGTAATTATCGGATTGCTAGCGGTTTTTACCCCGCTGATGCTTTTATCTGTATGAGTAATTTTTATGAAAGCATCACCTGAAATTTTGGCTGCAACCGACTTTGCTGCCGCTCCTTCTACGTTAACACCTAAATTGGTCAACTCATTTGCATATTCAACTTCTAATTTCTGAATGGCAGCCTTATGAGCATCATCCGCTTTAGCAATGGCTTTCGCAACAACAATCGCAAATTCATAGCGGGTAACAACTTTTTTATCGGTAAATACCTTGTAATCATAACTATCAATAAGACCACCTTGGGCAAGTTCTCTAATTGCATCGTAGGACCAATGCTTTTCTGGAACTTCCGCAAATGGATTGGCTGATGCGGCAAGCGCAGTTGCAGCAATCCCTAGGACATACATAAGAACTATAAAAATAATGGCTTGTTTCTTCACAATATATCTCTCCTCGTAAAATAATCATTTATATCTCACCCGCATTTTTCTTATGCTTTCAGAATTTCTCATCCCCTTTCCTAAAAGATAAAGTAAAAAGGCTAAGATTTAATTACCTAGGCAGAGCGATAGATAACAAAAGAGGCTCTGAGCTAGAAACAGGAATTTCCTGTTTCTAGCTCAGAGCCTCTGCTTATGCAGTCAGCAACTAGATTGCCACTATGTTATCATTGTCAATAATAAATGTCAATACTCCTCTAGCTATCTTTGTGTATAACTTGTGATAATGTCACCATGTAGACTATCGTGAGATAATGTCACTATGAAAAACGAGGTGCACTATCTCATGTCACAGAAACAACTAAATAGATTGTCTATTATCACCAAGGTGAT
>Ga0316613_10000416_pt1 | contig 36196 bp, 26 predicted proteins | sample OWC_soil_day10_C_2_FD_207647 | JGI IMG/M metagenome (GOLD analysis project Ga0316613, IMG submission 207647) | Wetland soil microbial communities from Old Woman Creek delta, Ohio, United States - OWC_soil_day10_CT_b | ecosystem: Environmental > Terrestrial > Soil > Wetlands | place: USA: Ohio...
ATCACCTTGGTGATAATAGACAATCTATTTAGTTGTTTCTGTGACATGAGATAGTGCACCTCGTTTTTCATAGTGACATTATCTCACGATAGTCTACATGGTGACATTATCACAAGTTATACACATGTAAATTAAAGAGGTTGTTGAATGTGGTAATAAACATTGCTATAATGGCAGTATAATAAATGTGTTAAGAAAAGGGGTAGCAGTGTGCATAAATTCGGAAAAAATTGCGTTAAGTTTACGACGACGGTGATCGCGGTTTTTGTCTTATTAGGAGTAGTTGGGGGTGTATCTTTACAAAACAGTAAGGCTTTAGCAGCGCCTTCGCCTCAAGTAGGTGTGGTAGATTATCAATTACTGATGTCCCAATGTCCGGATATGGCGGCGGCTCAGACAGCTATGCAAGCTGCTGTTGAACAAGCTAAGAAGGACTTTGACGCTAAAGCGGCGGCGATGAATGATCAGGACAAGAAGAATTACTATAATGAGTTGCAACAGCAGCTAAATGCGAAACAGAAAGAGTTAATAACACCTATTGAGGATAAAGTGAATGCGGCAGTAAAGGCAGTTGCCGAGGCTAAAGGATTAAGTGCAGTATTGGATAAAGGCCAAGTGCATTTTGGCGGTGAAGATATTACTACTGAAGTTGGTAAAAAATTACTGGGGAAATAGCATAAAAAAACCGACCATTACGGTCGGTTTTTTTATGCTATTTCCTGAGGTGGTAAGGAATGGTGGTAACTACGACATTTTCCTTTAATATTAGAAGTGTGCGTAGAACCCAGCCAGTCTGATTATGAAGTAAAATATGCCACCATTTTTTTGTTTCAAATTCTGGAATGATTACGGTAATGTAGTCGTAATTGCATTTATGAATTTCAAGCTCGCTGATAAAGTCTAGCACTGGTTGAACTACTAGACGATAAGGTGAATACACAGTTACTAGCTTTACACCTGGATTCCAGGCGGACCATTTTTCTTCGATTTTACAACCTTCTACTTCGTCAGTGGTGATATGTAGGGCGATAACGTTCTCGCTAAGTGATCTGGCATAGCGTAGAGTTTCGGCGACTACTCTGGTAGGACTGGCGATGGGGACAATTACCAAATTAGTGGCTTGAGGCAGGGCGAGGATTTCTGCAAAGCCGCTATTAGATAAAGATAACTGTTCCGCTACATTGTTATAATGAGCGCGGATAGCTTTGAAGATTTTAATCGTAATGGGGATGAAGATAAGTACCATCCAAGCTCCATAGAAAAATTTAGTTATGGCGATAATTAGTACGACTATCCCGGTGATGATAGCCCCAAACCCGTTAAGGATGGCGCGGGCATGCCACCAAGGCTTTCTTTCTTTAAACCAGTGGACGACCATGCCGCTTTGGGCGATTGTGAACGATAGGAAAACACCAATGGCATAGAGTGAGATCAGATGTTCAGTGTCACCGTTATAGATAACAATAAGAACAGCGGCAAATGCACTTAAAAGAATAATGCCGTTAGAAAAATTCAGTCGTTCACCTCTGGCTCCCAAATAACGGGGCATATAGCCGTCTTTGGCTAAAATAGAAAGCAGTGGCGGCAGACCGTTATAGGCTGTATTCGCGGCGAGATATAATACAAGCATGGTAGTAATTTGAATGTAATAGTACATAAAGCCGCGGCCAAAGATATTTTCGGCAACCACTGATAAGGCGGTAATATTTTCCTCGGGCAAGATATGAAAATGCATGATAAGGAAGGAAATGCCGACGAACATGACGCCAAGCATTCCGGACATGAAGAAAGTGGTGTGGGCGGCATTTTTGACCTGCGGTTCCTTGAACATTGGTACGCCGTTAGAAATAGCTTCGATACCAGTCATCGAACTGCAACCGTTAGCAAAGGCCCGCAGTAGCAGAAAGAATAGGGACCAGTCGAGTTGCTGTTTGACCATGGATTCAGCAGGGATAACTGGAACCGTTCCGGTTACCGCGTTATATATACCTACGCCTATTAAGGCGAGAATACCAAAAATAAAAGCGTATGTTGGGTAAACAAAAGTGGTAGAAGAATCTTTTACTCCGCGGAGATTAACCAGCATAAGTACTAAAAATAAGACGCCAAGGTCGATATATATCTCGTAGGGGATAAACTCAGGAAATGCGGAAATAAGCGCCGCAGTACCTGCGGACACACTCACTGCAACTGTAAGCGTGTAATCGGCAAATAAGGCAGCAGCAGCGGTAAGGGCCGGAAATTCCCCTAGATTATGAATGGCAACTGAATAGGAACCACCGCCGCCGGGGTTAGCGTGGGCTACTTGAACATAGGAAAGGGTTACTATTGCAAGCAATATCAGGATGGCGATTGCCACGGGACCCAAGTAACCATAGGCAAGTAGGCCGGGTATAGCGAGAGTAAGCATTATCTGTTCCGGGCCGTAGGCAACAGATGAAAGGGCATCAGAAGAAAATGTAGCCAAAGCTTGCCATTTTGGCAGTTTCTCATGGGACATCTCTTGGTTGTGTAACGGCCGGCCAATGAGAAACCGCCGGATAAAGCGCATCATAACGATGTAACGCCTCCTGTAGTCTATTAAATTTTTAGCCCAGTTTCATGGAGTAGTATGAAACTATGGTCATAGAACTATTATAGTATTTCTATGAAAGAACGAAAGGGTAGATTTAGCTGAAAAATACTGATATTACCACTAGACCCGGCAAAATAAATTTTGGCTGGCCGTTTCCACGGTAGAGCTGCTATTTTCTGCATATTAATAGTGAATGCACTACTATTCTTAATAAAAAATAGGGGAAATTGTAAAATATAACTATAAAAGTAGTTTTAGTTTTTTAGAAGGTCAAAAAATTGGTGAAGAATGGCCGGTTATTGGATGAAATCTGTTATAGTTTTGAACGGCGATGATAAAAATACCAGTACTATAGAATAAAGCAGTAGGTAATGTGCAAAAATATGGTAGCAAACATTGTCAAGTGTAGTGTGATTTGTTAAAATAGAGTGGTATGAGAGGCAGGGGGTGTAGACGTGATTACTGGGCTAATGATTTTTGATGGGATATTATCCGTTTTACTTATTGGTGCGGTTGTTTTGCAATCAAGTAAAAGCGCTGGAATGTCAGGGTCGATAGCTGGGGGCGCTGAGGCCATTTTTGGTGGTAAGAAAAAGGGCTTAGACGAAGTGTTGGCTAAGATAACAATGATTTTAGGGCTTGTATTTGCGGTGGTTACATTGGCGTTGGTAAAACTAACACATTAGGTTTGTTCAATACCTCAATGGCCACATTGAGGTATTTTTGAGCATTTATTTAATCTAAGGAGGAGAAAACAAAAATGGATTTAGTTTTTATTGCGCCGATAGCTGGCATTATTGCATTGCTATTTGCAGCTTACCTCATGGTCAGTGTGCTAAAAGAAGACCAGGGGAATGACAGAATGAAAGAGATTTCACAGGCAATTTTTGAAGGGGCTATGGCATTTTTAAATCGTCAGTACAAGACTCTCATCCCGTTTACTGTAATTATTTTTGTTATTTTGCTTGTTGTAGGTACTTATCAATTGGCGATATCTTTCCTTGTTGGTGCGATTTGCTCGGCAATTGCCGGATACATAGGTATGTCATCTACTACTAAAGCAAATGCACGTACTACCGAAGCCGCCCGCACCAGCTTGAATAAAGCATTGGGGGTATCCTTTAGAGCTGGCGCAGTTATGGGTATGTCGGTAGCTGGTCTCGGTCTCTTAGGTGTATCTGTTTTATTCATAATATTCCGTGATCCAGTGGTAATTAACAGTTTTGCGTTTGGTGCAAGTGCAATAGCCTTCTTTGCCCGTATTGGCGGCGGTATTTATACTAAAGCTGCGGATGTCGGCGCTGATCTTGTTGGTAAGATCGAAGCTGGTATTCCTGAAGATGATCCTCGTAACCCTGCAGTCATAGCAGATAATGTTGGTGACAATGTCGGCGATACCGCAGGTATGGGAGCTGACTTGTTTGAATCTTACGGTGCTACTGCCATTGCGGCGATGCTTATTGGCAACACGCTGTATGGTGTAAATGGCGTTATCTTCCCGCTTCTTATTGGTGCTGCTGGTATTATTGCGGCTATTATTAGTACCTTCTTTGTACGTACAGGTGAAGATGGCGATCCTCAGGCAGCGCTTAACCGTGGCTTGTGGGGCACTAATTTGATTACTGCGATAATCGCTTATTTAACAGCTACAGCTACCTTTGGTAATACTGAAGGACGTCATATTTTTGTTGCAATTGTAGCTGGGTTGATTGTTAATGTTCTTGTCGGTATGATTACCGAGTACTATACCTCTAGTGCTAAAGCTCCGACTCAGCATATTGCAGACTCGTCACAAACTGGTCCTGCTACTAACATTATCTCAGGTTTGGCAGTAGGCCTTCGTAGTACCGCTCTGCCGATGATTGTTTTCGCTATTGCTATCTATGTTTCATTTAGTGCTGCCGGTATTTATGGTATCGCTATGGCGGCTATGGGGATGTTGTGTACAGCAGGTATGGTTGTTGCTGTGGACTCCTTTGGTCCGGTAGCAGACAATGCTGGTGGTATTGCTGAAATGGCTGAACTTGGTGAAGACGTACGTAAAACAACTGATAAATTGGACTCGGTTGGTAATACTACAGCGGCTATTGCTAAAGGCTTTGCTATTGGCTCGGCGGCTCTTACCGCACTGGCTCTCTTCACTGCATTTAGCGAAGAAATTAAGAAAAATCCAAAAATTTCAGACCTTCTGCTCAATGGTCATTTAACTATTAACCTTACTGATCCGGTTGTCATCATCGGTATTTTCCTTGGTGCAACCCTACCATTCCTGGTTTGCGCTTTCACCATGGAAGCTGTAGGTAAAGCTGCTTTTGAAATGATTAGCGAAGTTCGTCGTCAGTTTCGCGAAATCCCTGGTATCATGGAAGGAACTGGTCGTCCTGACTATGCTCGTTGTGTTGATATCAGCACCAAAGCTGCTATCCGTGAAATGATCCTTCCTGGGATTTTTGCGGTTGGTGTTCCTCTGTTGGTAGGCTTCTGCATGGGAGCTAAAGCTCTTGCTGGATTCTTGGCTGGTATTACCGCTGCCGGTGTGTTGATGGCTATATTTATGGCCAATGCTGGTGGTGCTTGGGATAATGCCAAGAAATTCATTGAGACTGGAAAATACGGCGGTAAAGGTACGCCGACTCATGCTGCCGCAGTTATCGGCGACACTGTAGGCGATCCTTTCAAAGATACTTCAGGTCCGGCAATGAATCCGTTGATCAAAGTAGCTGGAACAATTTCATTGATTATTGCTCCGTTGTTATTCTTCTAGTAGAATTAAAGTGCTGGCATAAATAGCCAGCACTTTTTTTTGCAGAGAAAGTTGAACTAGTGGGCGCAGGTGGAGATAACTATAATTTATTACTAATTAATGGTATACTAAAAACATACTATAACAGCTAGGGGAGGATTTTTTTGCCAATTGTAAGCGGAGCTGAACCATTTTTTTTACCAGGCGAAGATAAAGGCGTATTACTTGTACATGGATTTACAGGATCTCCATCAGAAATGCTGCTTTTGGGTGAACATCTTAACCAGCTTGGATATACGGTGTTGGGACCTCGGCTATGTGGTCATGGAACCAATGTAGAAGATATGGCCAGGACGAATTGGCTGCATTGGTATGGCGCAGTCGAGGACGGGTACTATATATTAAAAGCAGTGACGAAAAGTGTTGCTGTTGTTGGGTTATCAATGGGTGGTCTGTTGGCGTTAAAGTTGGCGCATGAATATCCGGTAAGTAAAGTAGCAGCATTGAGTGCACCTATTTTTATTAATGAACGAAGGTTGCCACTGTTGCCAATTTACCGTCTTTTTAAGAAGTTTGTTTTAAAAAAACGCCGTAAATTGCCAGTCGACATCCGTTATAGCGTGAATTATGATGCTACACCGCTGAGTAGTTTGACCAGTCTGCTTGAGTTTATCAAACATGTTGACAAGCTATTGCCCGAAATTAAGGTTCCGGCGTTAGTTATCCAGTCGCGTAGAGAACATACGGTTAAGCCTGAGAGTGCAGAGTATATCTATAGTAGGCTAGGCAGTAGGCATAAGCAACTGGTATGGTTAGAACGCTCGGGACATATTGTAACCCTTGATATAGAAAGAAATAAAGTATTTGATTGTGTGTCCGAATTTTTGGCAGATAATTTGCAGTAAAGAAAGGAATGTACATCTATATGAATAAAGTAGAAACTAATGAATGGTGTTTTGCCTGTGGTAAGCTTAATCCCATAGGATTGAAATTGGAATTTTTGGAGCAAGATAATAAGTATATAGCCGAGTTTACACCAGGAGCGGAACATCAAGGATATGATGGTGTCGTTCATGGCGGAATAATAAGTACTCTGCTTGATGAAATTATGGCTCGCTATTATTATGCCAAAGGTTTTCATGCAGTTACAGCGCGCCTGGAGGTCCGATTCCGTAAACCTACGCCAGTGGGGCGAAAGATAACGGTTTGCGGCTGGGTAATTAAGGAACGCGGCAAAATGATTGAAATGGCAGCTGAAATAAGGCTGGCAGATGGGTCAGTAAGCGCTGAAGGGAAGGCGACACTAATGATTGTCGGCGAAGTGAAATCATGACTTTAAAAGAAAAGATTTTGACCTTTATGTACACTGAAGCCTATAAGCCACTAACTGCAGAAGAGATTGCAGAAGTGCTGGGCCTAAAGGGCAATGATCTGACTAGTTTTTGGTCGGTGTTGGATGAATTAGAAACTAATGCTGAAGTGATTAAGACCAGGTTTGGCAAGTATGGTGTACCAGAACGCATGAATTTGTTGGTTGGCACAATGTCGGCCAGCGATAAAGGTTATGGATTTGTTCTCCCCAAGAATCAAGAAGAGCCGGATGTGTATATTCCAGTTGATTCGATGATGAGTGCGATGCATGGGGACAGCGTTGTAGTTCGGCTTCATAGCCGAAGGTCAGCCACCGGTAAAGCACAGGAAGGAGAAGTTATCCGCATTATTCATCGGGCTAATACTACCATTGTTGGCTCCTTTGAAAATAGCCGCCATTTTGCATTTGTTACACCGGACGAGAATCGTATCCGCCAGGATATCTTTATCCCTAAAGGTGAATTCAATGGGGCGAAAAATGGCAGCAAAGTAGTTGTGGAAATTACTAAATGGCCGGAGAAAAAACGTAATGCCGAAGGTAAAGTCATTGAAGTCCTAGGGCATAAAGGTGACCCAGGACTAGAAATATTGTCAATTATTCGCCGGAATAACTTGTCAACATCTTTTCCACCAGAAGTAGAACAGGCAGCACTTAAAGCGAATACTTCGATAAGCGAGGAAGACTTGGTGGGACGGCGCGATCTTAGGCATTTGCCGGTGGTGACTATTGACTCGGAAGATGCGAAAGATCTTGATGATGCTGTTCATGTTGAGCGGCTGAAAAATGGACGTTACTCTTTGGGCGTACATATTGCTGATGTTAGCTATTATGTACGGGAAAATACTGCGCTGGATAATGAAGCGCGTGAGCGGGGAACTAGTGTCTATTTGGTAGACCGGGTATTGCCAATGTTGCCGCAACGGTTATCTAATGGTATATGCAGCCTTAATGCCGGCGAAGACCGCCTGACATTATCAGCCCAGATGGAAGTGGATCATCAGGGAAAGGTTTTAAATTATGAGATTTTTCCCAGTGTTATTCGGGTGCACACCAGACTCTCATACAATGTCGTTCGCGGTATTCTGGTAGATAATGATGCGGAGCTCAAAGAAAAATATCAGCCGCTTTTGGAGCATATTAACGATATGGAACGATTGTGCCATATCTTACGGGATCGTCGCATGCGCCGGGGAGCAATTGATTTTGATTTTCCTGAATTAAAGGTCAAACTAGATGACAATGGTAAACCAATAGGAATTGTTAAACGAGTGCGCAGTGTTGCTGAATCCATTGTTGAAGAATTTATGCTGTTGGCAAATGAGACGGTTGCTGAACACATTCATACATTAGCGATACCATTTGTTTTTCGGGTACATGAAGAACCCGAAGCGGAAAAAATGGTTAAACTGGACAATTTGTTGCATAACTTTGGACAATCATTAGGAAAAACCGAGGAAGTAAGCCCCAAGGCCCTGCAGAAAGTTTTAGGACTGATTGCCGGACGACCGGAGGAACGGATTATTAGTACCGTTATGCTGAGGTCTCTAAAACAAGCTCGTTATGAAGCTGAAAATTTAGGGCATTTCGGCTTAGCGGCCCCGTTTTATACTCATTTCACCTCGCCGATTCGTCGGTATCCTGATCTAATAGTCCATCGTATTTTGCGTGAAACATTTATGGATGGAGAGGTTTCGGCTAAACGACGGCAAAAATTGGCAGCAATATTGCCGGAAATTGCGTTGCATTCGTCTCAGCGGGAACGGGCGGCTGCCGAGGCTGAACGGGAAACGGTGGATCTTAAAAAAGTCGAATATATGGCGCAGTTTATTGGAGAAGAATTTGACGGCAATATTAATGGTGTAACTGCTTTTGGCTTATTTGTCGAATTGGAAAATGGCATTGAAGGCTTAGTACATGTTTCAAGCATGGATGATGATTATTATTGTTACGCCGAAGAACAATATTCACTTATCGGTGAGCGTAGCGGTAAAACCTACCGTTTAGGGGATGCCGTACGGGTACTTTTGGTTAAAGTTAACCCAGAAGAACGCAATATCGACTTTGAATTAAGCCGGGAGGATAGTTTAACCCCAAGCCTTAGAATTGGCGGCAGTAAACGGCCTCGCAAAGAACCTATTGGACGAGCAGAACCGCCAAAAGCTGGACGCAAAAAAACAACAGTTCCCCGGCGTAAACGGAGAAAATAGTGTAAGTTGACAAGTACTACGAAAAAAATGACCTCCCCATGGAGGCCATTTTTTCGTAGTACTTAGTATTATATATATTATTATTTAAAAGTCTGATTATTAATTTTTGTTGTTGCTAAGCAGATGGGTAACAAATTGCTTGGCTACTCGGCCTGAACGGCCGGAGCGGGACATTTCCCACCGTATTGCTGCTGATTTGAGTTCGGCAGCTGGTAATGAAATATCATTGCGTTTAGCAATGCCTTCAACAATTTGAAGAAATTCGTCTTGGTTGGGAGCAGAGAATGTCAGCGTAATACCAAACCGATCAGCTAAAGAAATTTTTTCCTGAACCGTGTCAGCGCTGTGAATATCCTGAACATCAGCCCGGTCCGCCCAGCTTTCTCTAATAAGATGGCGTCGGTTGGATGTAGCATATAAAAGTACATTGGCTGGTCGGGCTTCAATACCGCCGTCAATAATAGATTTGAGGTATTTATAATCAGATTCAGCTTCTTCAAAAGAAAGATCATCCAGAAAAATAATAAACTTTTGACTGCGGTTACGCAATCTATCAATAATGATGTTAAGTTGGCTCAGCTGATGTTTGGGGACTTCGACTAATCGTAAGCCGTCAGTATGATAACGATTTATAAGTGCCTTCACTGAAGAAGATTTACCGGTGCCGCGGGCTCCGGCAAGAAGAATATTGTTTGCCGGGCGCCCGGCAATAAAGGCCTCAGTATTCTGAACAAGAGTAGCCTTTTGTGATTCATAGCCAATAATATCGTCCAGTTTGATGGCATCTGGATGGACAATTCCCACAAGGCCGGTTTTGTCGTTCCAGCGAAAAGCCTTAAAGCCGGCAGTTGGTCCGCTGCCATAGTGAATATAATATTCAATTAGTTTATCAATAAGTTCATTTGGTGTAACCGTTGGTGTAGACGAAAAAATAAACTCTCTTAGCATAGTAATTGCCGCAGTGCCAGTAGGTTTAGTGGGTGAAAAATTTTCAACTAAATTATGACAAGCCGGCAACGGCTGGGCCTTAAGGATTGTAAGTAATATAGCGATATCATGTATTGCAGCCTCACGAATACTTTGACCAATTTGACCATGAGATTTTTCCACGGCTAGAGTAAAAGTATTTTCGTCACTGGCGATGCAGTGAATAAGATAACTTTGCCAAAGATTGCCGTCAAGACCTAATCGCTCAGCGGCCTCAATAAGCCCAGCAGCTAGTTCGTATTCTAAATCAGGCTCGGCATTGGAAGTAAGCAGCAGGTGTAGTTTGTATACTAAAGGATCAGCAAGTAAGTTGCGGTAAAGGACAAGCTGGGAGAGTTTAGTAGAATCATTCATTACGGTGGTTCCTCCAAATCTAAAATTCAGCTAATGTCAGCCCAATTAAGAACTCACATAGGAGTATGAATATTGGATACAGTATAAAAGCCGTGACAGTAATTGTCAATGATGGATCAATGAGTTGTCGTCTAGTAGCTTGGCAAATTTACCGATTTTAATATCAAAATCGGTAAAAATAGGTGATAAAGCTGATGTGCGGTTGCTGGCTTTTTGTGCTATAATATTAAGGGCATGATGGGTGAAGAAGGGTGAACTCGATGGGGAATATTAAGATAGTAGCTGAAAACCGTAAGGCGAGGCATGACTATCATATTCATGAAAATTATGAAGCAGGGATAGCACTGTCTGGTACTGAGGTAAAATCGCTTAGGGCTGGCAAGGCCAACCTTAAAGATAGTTATGCGAGAATTGATAATGGTGAACTTATGTTACACAATCTGCATATTAGTCCGTATGATCAGGGCAACCGCTTCAACCATGAGCCGCTCAGGACTAGAAAACTATTGATGCACCGCTATGAAATAAATAAATTGATTGGTAAGACCAAGGAAAAAGGATATACTCTTGTGCCAATCAAACTTTATTTTACTCGGGGCAAAGCAAAAGTGGAATTGGGTTTGGCAACCGGGAAAAAGACCTATGATAAGCGCCAGGATATTGCGGAACGAGATGCTAAGCGGGAAGTTGCCCGGGCCTTTCGCGAAAATCAAAAACAATAGTTTACGGAAAATGATTTTTATGTTATAATGAATAACACTTGAGTTTGCGTATAACGCCACAGTGGCGTCCCGTTATTATTACGGGGGCGTACTGGCTTCGACAGGGGTTGTTGTGGCATAGGTAGCGAGCCGGGGTTCCATTTGCCCGTCAATACGGTGGATTTTAAGTAAACGCAAACAACGAATACGCTTTAGCAGCTTAATGCTAACGTCCTGCCTGCGTTCGCCCGTGGCCTAGGATAGGACGTCAATTAGCGGGATACCTGAAGCCCAATTCTCGGAGGGCCGACTGGGAATTTTTATCGAGATAGCGCCAGAGAAGCTTGTCTGTAAGCGTCAACGGGGCAAAATTTAAACTACAGACTGCGCTCGGAGAGACCTGTGTAGCGAGACCTTTGGACAGGGGTTCGATTCCCCTCGCCTCCACCAAAATAGAAAATAATGCTAAAAATGGCCGTTTTGAAACGGTCATTTTTTTGTGCCTTTTTGGGAACTTTTTTTCAAAGTATAGAAAGTTTTTCTTTTGCGAGGTTGCGTCTCGCCTCCATTAACAACGCGCAAAACTTTAAATCCGCCAAATTCGTCTAACACAATATTGTTCCTTATAAAATAGAAACCGACTATTTGTCTGCTTGATAGGCAAATAGCCGATTTAGCGTTATTGTTTAAGCGGTGTACGTTAGACCATTTACCATTATGGTTATAAGTTTCTTCATTTCTTGTTTCAAGTCCAGTTTGCCATCATAAAGACACCATTCATATATGACACCTCTTGCGGTAACGAAAAGAGCAGTGGTTATTTCTTGTGAAGACAAGCTCTTAGTGATTTGATTATTAGCCTGACCCTTCTCAATAATTGAATTAAGTATAATTTGCATGGCCCGACCTTTGGTTATGAACATTTTATTATCGGCAGTATAGAGCTTTTTTACCATTTCGATACCGTCTAAAATGTTGAAATCAGCATATTTATCAAAGAACTCTACTATTTGATCCACCGGATCTTCGGCAGTTAAATTGTTTGCCACGTGGTTTTGAAAGTATTCATCAGCTCTTTTGAAAATTTCACTGAAGAGATCAAACTTAGACTGGAAGTAGTAGTAATAAGTACCTACAGAAACGCCGGCTCCTTTAGAAATTTGCTCTACCGTGACTTGATCAAAACCATGCTTACGAATGAGTTTAACACCGCATTCATAAATTTTGTTCTTGGTGGCTTCGGCCTGCTTTGCTCGGTTTGTTATTTTTGACATAAAGTTAGTCACCTCATTGGCTAGATATCGATAACGTCCTGAATTTTTAAAAATATAAAAGCAGGCGCTGAAACCTGTCTATCCTATTAAACAATACTCCATTTAGTTTTTCAATTAATTTATGAAAAAAGAAATACCCTGATTGCGCTTCGACGTCATCAGGGTATAAAAAATTTGCTAAATCAAATTGTCGTATTATAAATTCGCAGCAATTTCGTAAGCATCCCAAATAGCATACATTATATTTGAAACATTACGGGCGTCACCAATTAGGTAGACGTCAGAAAGCTCATATTTAAACTCATTATATAGGCAAGCCTCAGAGCTATAGCCTACTGCCAAAATGACGCTGTCAGCCGGAAGTTCCCGGTCACTTCCGTTAATATTAACTAAAACGCCCTTTTCAGTGGTTTTAACAACTTTAGCGGAGGTTAATACTTCAACGCCTTTGAAGGGCACTAGCCTTTCAAGCATCTCCGAGTTAGCGTGGCAGAGGGGGCCATTTATAGCTAATAACTTATCTTGAACTTCTACCAAGGCAACTTTCTTTCCACCTTGAGCGAGCCAAATAGCAAGTTCGCAGCCGACGAGTCCGCCGCCGACAATAACAACCTTTTCACCAGGATCAACCTTTTTAAGCAGTACGTCTTGAGCAGCATATACGTTGTGGTCATCGCCTAAACTGAACATTTTTGGTTTTGAACCGGTAGCAATGATTAGGGCTTCTGCCGAAATACCTTTTAATTTTTCCGCAGTAACTTCAGCGTTAAGTTTAACTTCCACACCAAGTTCCTTAAGGGTATGTTCATACCAAGCAACTAAGGCAAGGTCATCTTCTTTAAAGTCAGGTGCTCCACCGGGAATTAGATTTCCCCCTAAACGACTTGCTTTTTCATAAATTACCGGTTTATGTCCTCGCAGGGCTAAAACTCTGGCCGCTTCACAACCGGCAACTCCACCACCGATAATAGCTACTAGTTTACTCTTGATTGCTGGCGAAAGGGCTGTTTCTTTCTCTCTGCAAGCTGCCGGATTTACGGCACAATTTAATGCGGAATATTCCTGAATACGGCCCATACAGCCTTCTTGACAAGATAAACAAGGACGAATATCGGCTAATTTTCCAGCCCGAAGCTTATTTGCATAATTCTCGTCTGCCAAAAGCGGACGGCCCAGACTTATCATATCGCAGGCACCGTTATTTACTGCACCTAATGCTAAATCGGGGTTGTCCATACGTCCTGCACAAATTATCGGCACATCCACTGAGTCTTTAATTATTTTTGCATAGGGAATATAAAGACCTTTAGCTTGATACATTGGTGGGTGACTCCACCACCAGGAATCATAAGATCCTACATCTATGTCTAAGGCGTCATAGCCGTAAGCTACCAGTAGTTTTGCAGCTTCGATACCCTCAGGAATATCTCGGCCTTTCTCTTCAAATTCTTCACCGGGTAAAGCTCCTTCACGCCAGTCTTTTATGAAGCTCTTAGGACTATAGCGCAAGGTAATGGGGTAGTCACTGCCGCATCTTCGCTTAATTTCTTCGACAATTTCTCGGGCAAAGCGCAGACGATTTTCCAGACAACCGCCATATTCATCAGTTCGGTGGTTGAAAAAGGAGATGGCAAACTGGTCGATAAGGTAGCCCTCGTGCACGGCATGAATTTGAACGCCGTCAAAGCCAGCTCGCTTAGCATTAAATGCACCATCGCCAAATTTTTCAACAATGGATTTAATCTCAGCTATTGTCAGCTCTCTGCAAGTTTTATCAAGCCAGCGATGCTGAATTGGTGAAGGCGCAACGGGAGGATATTCGCCTAAATTAGTCGGTATTGTTACTCGGCCAAAGCCGCCACTTAATTGGATAAACACCTTTGAATCATAGGCGTGGATTCGTTCAGTCATTTCACGGGATGTACGAATAAAATGCACAGGATTATGAGTTGAACAGGGGACGTTCGGCATGCCATGCTCTTCAACGACGTTATCTACAAAAGTTACCCCTGTAATGATAAGACCGGTGCCGCCGCGGGCCCGGGCTGTATAATATTCTATACCGCGCTGATTAAAGCCGCCTTCGGCATCGGCAAGACCCAAGGGACCCATTGGGGCCATTGCAAAACGGTTTCTTATTTCTAAGGAGCCTATTTTAACTGGTTCAAATAACTTTTGGTATTGTTGAGACACTAGAATACCTCCTTATTTTCATCTAATGAATTCAGTGAATTGATTAAGTTAATTTTATAACAATGTTAAATATTACGTCAAGTGGATATTTTAGAAAATTATAAAAATAAATTCTCTATTGGGGATAAAGTAAAGGTATGCTTGTGCCAGTTAATATTATAGGTGGTTAGTCTTACATTACGTCGACTATGAGCTGTTATTGTACTTATTAAAAAAATAATATATAATCGGTGGTGGTGAAAGAACATATGCTAAAAAGCAATTTCCATAAAGTACAATTGAAGTTCTAAGTTTATTTGTAGGAATTTAAGATTACATAAAGAATTTACAATAGTGTATGGTAGTTAAACCTTAAATAGTGGAGGAAACTAAATGAAGATAAAAAAGCTGATTGTAGGAATTGTTTTTTTATTGCCGTTTTTGATAGGTTTTGCTAGCGTTCAAGCTAGCACTATAATGTATGTACCCCAAGATGACCGCCCGGTTAGCATGGAATATGTAACTGATACTGCTAAGGCGGCAAATATTAAAATTTTAGTACCGCCACAAGAAATAATCGCTAGTCGCGGCAAGAAAGGTGACCCGGAAAAGTTGTGGCAGTGGATAATGGAAAATGCCTGGCAGGCTGATGCAATGGTATTGTCAGGAGATTCTTTGATTTATGGTGGTTTAGTTGATTCTCGAACCCATTGTTTTGCTGAGACTGTATTACAGAAACGCTTAAAGCGGTTTGGGCAATTGCATAAAACATTTCCTGATATAGGGCTGTATGTATATACTACTGTTTTGCGAACTCCCCAGGGCAGTGAGGGCGGCGTTGAGCCTGATTATTACGAAAAGTATGGCTGGAGTATTTTCCGATTAACAGCATTAAGAGATAAGCAAGATATTGTAGGACTTACAGAACAAGAAGAAAAAGAGTTAGATTCTACTTTGGCGGATATTCCTTCAGCATTTTTAGATGATTGGATGAAACGCCGCCGGAAAAATTTTGCCGTGAATGCTTCACTAATTAATATGGATAGGCAAGGGTTATTTCGATTCTTCTTATTAGGAAGAGATGATACATCGCCTTATTCTCAAAGTCATAAAGAAGGTCGAGAATTTACTAAATTGGCAGCTGATTTATCACCTGATATTTTTCAAACTTTTCCGGGAGCTGATCAATTGGGGATGATCATGCTTGTCAGAGCCTACAATGACTTAAACATGCAAATTCCAGTAGTTCAGTTGCAGTATGCACCCGGAGTGGGTGGGGATTCAGTGCCTAGTTATGAGGATCAAAAAGTTGGCAAGACAATTGTAGATCATATTACGGCTGCGGGCGGAATCGTGTTTTATAATCCGGTGCATCCTGATTTAGTTATTGCGGTCAATACTTCGGAAACAGGGAAAACGCCGGAAGCAGGGGCGCCGCAAAATACAACTGCGCTTACCCCGAGGTTATCTAAGTTTATTGATGGGATAGAGGACCAATTAAATGCAGGCAAAAAAGTCACGATTGCTGATATTTCTTTTGCCAATGGCGCTGATAATGCGCTTATGACGGAATTAGCCAGACGTAATTTACTGGAAAAACTCAGCTCGTATTCAGGTTGGAACACTGCAAGTAATACTATGGGTTATGCTATTGGGCAGGGAATGCTGTCGGGAGCGATGAGTGAAGAAAGCCGAAAACGGCTATTGACCGTTCGGTACCTGGATGATTGGGCCTATGAGGCTAACATTAGAAAAAAATTAGATAATCAACTGGTTTTGCCTAGCAAAAAAAGCTCAGTTTATCTTAACGATTTTAAGCCAGTTTTGACAGTTGAAGCGCAAAAACAGATTCAGGTCTTTGCCGAAGAACATCTTTGGATAAAGCCAGAAAAAATAAAAGTTTCTTTCCCATGGAACAGAATGTTTGAATTACAAGTAGAAGTTAAACGTTAAATAACCAGGGCATTCTAAAGCAAACTTTAGAATGCCCTGGTTATTTAACGTTTAAACATCATTAAAAGGCTGTGAGTTTGTTTGATTCAAAATTAACATCATGGTATAATTTTTGTATTAATTTGTTCATTTTAAAAAAGTTTTGTCAAGAGTTGTAAAAAATTATTTAGGTACAGGCAATGACGCCGTGAAAATTCGATTAGTAGTAAAAAACGAATGCACGGTGTTTTTATTTTAGGGTTACAATATCAATATATATATATAGCTGGAGGATTATTAGTGATAGGATTCATTGTTAAACGTATTATAAGTTCAATACCAATATTACTAGGCGTAACATTACTTATCTTCATACTTTTACATATTGTTCCGGGTGACCCGGTGACATTGATGATGAATGAACATGTTGATCCTGATACTATAGTGCGGGTGCGGGCCCAGATGCATTTGGATGAACCGATATTTGTCCAGTATTTAAACTTTATCTGGGATGCACTGCATGGCGATTTTGGTGTTTCTTATAAGCTTAACAGGTCGGTCGCTACATTGCTGTTAGATGCCTTCCCTAATACCTTATTATTAGCAATATCGGCGATGATCTTTTCTTGGGTGGTAGGAGTTCCTGCTGGAATACTATCTGTTGTAAAAAAATATTCAGTTATTGATTATTTTTTTATGGGTAGTGCGTTAATGGGGGTATCAATGCCTGTTTTTTGGTCAGGTCTTTTATTGCAATACATTTTTGCCTTTAAATTAGGCTGGCTTCCTGTTTCTGGCTTTAATAACCCGCTTTGTCTTATTATGCCGGCGGTGGTTTTGGGTTGGGGTGCTGCAGGGACGATTGCTCGTCTAACACGCTCGAGTTTGCTGGAGGTTATGGGTAACGACTATATACGAACAGCTAGAGCCAAAGGCTTGCAAACCATTGCGGTTCTTTTCAATCATGCCCTTAAAAATTCATTTTTGCCGGTAGTCACAGTTATGGCAATTCAAGTAGCATCCATGCTATCTGGGTCTGTCATAACCGAAACTGTTTTTAGCATCCCTGGAATAGGGCGTATTGCGGTCAATGCCATTCAAACAAGAGATTTGCCCCTATTGCAAGGCTCGATATTATTTACTACCATCTTGGTTATTTTAGGAAATCTAGCAGCCGATTTGCTGTATTTCCTTTTAGATCCGCGCATCAAAAACAAATGAGGGTGAACATATGGAATCGCAACAACAGGCAATAGAGCAATCACAATATCTTGAAGAATCATTTTTCGCAGAATTAATTCAATCATTCAAGCAAAATAAAAGTGCTTTAGTCGGAAGTATAGTACTGGTGTTGTTTATTAGCGCCGCTGTGTTGGCTCCATTTATAGCGCCATACGATCCTTATAATGTGGATATGAGTCAGCAATTTCAAAGGCCTTCTGCTCAATATTTACTGGGGACCGATATGTTTGGCCGTGATATTTTAAGCAGAATTATCTATGGATCTAGAATATCGCTAGTTATTGGTTTGATACCAACATTAATATCCATGGTGATTGGAACAATTCTTGGATTGGTAGCTGGGTATTATGGGAAAAAGACTGATTATATCATTATGAGACTAGCAGATATTGTTATGGCTTTCCCCTCCTTGTTGTTGGCTATGGTGGTCATGTATACGTTAGGAGCAAGTCTTTTGAACATCTTTATTGCCATAAGTATGGTGAATTGGGCGGGAACCGCTAGGGTGGTCAGATCACAAACCCTGGTACTAAAAGAAAAGGAATTTGTCGAAGCGGCTAAAATTATGGGCGTAAAGAATTGGGTGATACTTTTACGGCATCTATTTCCTAATTGTATTCCCTCGTTATTAGTACTGTTTACCTTGGGGATACCGGATGCAATTATGTCCGAAGCAACGTTGAGTTTTTTGGGGGTAGGCGTACAACCGCCTATGGCTAGCTGGGGTCTAATGGTTTCAACAGGAAAAGAATTTTTGTTTATGGCACCATGGGTAGCCATTGTACCGGGAGTCGCAATATTAATAGTAGCCTTGGCTTTTAACTTTTTGGGAGATGGTCTGCGAGACGCTCTTGATCCGTATTTAAAACAGTAAGCGTTTGGGGGCACTTATCATGGCAGAATATAGTGCAATGATTGATGATCACACTATAAGGGGTACATCTACACCTGAAAAGGATAAGATGTTGGAAGTAAAAGGTCTTAAAACTTATTTTTTTACCAGTAAGGGTGTAATTCCTGCGGTAGACGATATAAGCTTTACGGTAAGCAGAGGACGAATATTAGGCGTTGTTGGTGAATCCGGTTGTGGTAAGAGCATGACGGCACTTTCTATCATGGGCCTAGTGCCTCCTCCTACGGGGAAGATTGTAGCCGGCGATATTATTCTAGATGGAAAAAATATTGCCAGTTTGACGGAAAAAGAAATGTGCCAGATCAGGGGCAATGAGATTTCAATGGTTTTTCAAGAACCGATGACCTCGTTAAACCCTGTCTATACAGTGGGTAAACAGGTGATGGAAGCTGCAATCCTTCATCAGCATCTAAGTAAAGCCCAGGCGAAGGAAAAAACTCTTGAAATGTTCAAGTTAGTAGGTATACCGGAACCCAAAAAGCGACTGGACTCGTATCCCCATCAACTTTCTGGCGGCTTACGCCAGCGAGTGATGATTGCGATGGCGCTAATCTGTAGGCCGAAACTGTTAATAGCGGATGAACCAACCACAGCGCTTGACGTTACTGTGCAGGCGCAAATTTTACAATTAATGAAAAAATTGCAGACAGAACTTGATTCCGCTATTGTGCTGATTACCCATGACATGGGTGTCGTGGCTGAGGTATGCGATGATGTTACGATTATGTATGCAGGGAAAATTGTAGAACAGGCAAACGTTTTTGAAATATTTGACAATTGTTTACATCCTTATACGGCAGGCTTGCTAAAAGCCATGCCGGCTTTCAAGGAAAATGGGGAACGGCTTTATAACATACCAGGTATGTTGCCAAACTTGTTGCAGTTGCCCAAGGGCTGTCGGTTTTATCCACGCTGCGAATGTGCATCTGCTATCTGTGCAGAGCAAGAACCAGACTTGGTAGAAGTCGGTCAGGGACATTTTGTTCGCTGCTTAAAGTATCGTGGTTAGGGAGTGCTTACTGTGGGCGAAATACTTATTCAAAGCAAAAACTTAAAAAAATACTTTGTTGATACAGGCGGGTGGCTGAGTAAACGGAAAAATACTGTTAAGGCTGTCGATAATGTTGATCTGGAAATATATCAGCATGAAACCTTGGCCTTGGTCGGCGAATCTGGTTGCGGCAAAAGTACGTTAGCGCGGTTGTTGATTAATTTATTGGAGCCTACGGACGGCGAAGTCTGTTATAAAGGCGAAAATATCTTTAGTTTAAGTGCGGAGGCTACTAAGCAGTTTAAAAAACAAGTGCAATTTATTTTTCAAGATCCTTATGCTTGTCTCAATCCACGGATGAAGGTTAGCGATATTATTGGAGAACCTTTGACAACCCATAAGCTGGCAAATGGTACGAGCAAAGAAAATAGGGTAGAAGAACTAATGAATCTGGTGGGGTTAAGAAAAGAATTTATGAATAGGTACCCCCACCAATTTAGCGGCGGACAGAGGCAGCGAATTGGTATCGCCAGAGCGCTGGCGCTAAATCCGGAATTGTTGATTTGTGATGAGCCAGTATCCGCGCTTGACGTGTCTATCCAATCCCAAATTCTCAATTTATTGAAAGATCTGCAGGGCCAATTTGGCTTGACATATTTTTTCATCTCTCATAATTTGAGTGTGGTACGTTATATGGCTGATCGCGTTTGTGTGATGTTTTTGGGGAAAGTGGTAGAACTGGGAAATTGTAAAGAAATATTTGAGCAGCCACTGCATCCGTATACAGCATTTTTGATGAATGCTGCACCAATTCCCAATCCTAGGCTACGCAATCGTGAGAGACTATTGCTAGAAGGGGAGGTGCCAAGCCCAATAAATCCACCTCCGGGTTGTAGTTTTCATGCCAGATGTCCCTATGTACAGGAAATTTGCCGGGTAGAAGAACCCAAATTAACGGATCGTGGCGGGAGAAAGTGTGCTTGTCATTTTTCTTTAACCTAAAAAAAGTGGTGTTTATCGTTTCAAACTAATGTTGAGAGTTTGGCTATGTAGGGTGCCGTAGGCGAAACAGCTCATCCACGACCACGTGTCTTGGGCTTGGCCAATTGAATTTTGGTGGTTTTGTTCTACTCGATTATTGTGATATACCTATGGCCGAGGCTATTTAAAAAGAGCAGTAACCATAGGGTTGTTGTCCATAGCAATTGTATTCTGGCAGGACCTGGTCCTGGGGTAGTAACCGTATTAAGCTATAAAAACAGTGAAAATTAAGCCGCAGATTGATAAGACGGCTAACCTTGGTTACTATAAAGGAATTTTAAAATAAAAATTTTATTTAAAAATTAGTGGAGGGGTTTTAGTGAGTTGTCGTAAAAAATTGATTGCTATGGTTTTATGCTTAGCTTTTTCTTTTGTGTTTTTGACCGGGTGTTCATTAATGAATAAATCAACTAGCAAAAACACATTAAGAGTGGCTGCCATTAGCGATCCTGGTACTGCTGATACTCAGCTTAATACGGAAGAATATACCTTACCATTAAACATCTTTGAAAGATTGGTCGAAGTAAAGACTACTGTACCCGGAGTATCGGAACTGGTTCCTGGCCTGGCAGAAAAATGGGATATATCTGCGGATGGAAAAGTATATACCTTCTATCTGCGCCAAGGGGTTAAATTTCATAATGGTGAAGAGCTTACTGCTGATGATGTTGTGTATACCATTGACCGAATGCTCAATCCTAAAACCAAAGCTTTAAATACCAACTTTTTCGATATGATTGCCGGGGCAAAAGAACGGATGGATGGCCGAGCTGATACTACCTCCGGCGTAAAAGCAATTGATAAATACACGGTTGAAATTACTTTAGCCCAGCCGTTTGCGCCTTTTTTAGCTAATTTAGCTACGCCGGCCGCGTCTATTTATAATCGCAAGGCCACTGAAGCTGCAGGAACCCAGTTTGGGTTAGATCCGGAAAAAACTGTGGGCACAGGGCCGTTTAAAATCAAAGAATGGGTTGTCAATGATCATATTACGTTGGTGGCCAATGACCAGTATTGGGGCGGTAAAGCTTCGTTGGACGGTATTCTTATAAAGATTGTACCAGATGCCGACACGCAGAAAATGATGTTTGAAACCGGCGAATTAGATGTGTTCAACTGCGATTTGGCCAGAACCCAAATTCCTTACTTTGAAGGCAGTGATAAATGGAAAAGCCAGATTGTCAAAGGCCCTAGAGTAGGTTTCTATTATTATAGTATTAATCAAAATATTAAACCGTTTGATGATATACGTGTCAGAAAGGCTTTCCAAATGGCGATTAATCGTCAGGAATTGCTGGATAAACTGTATTTTGGCAAAGGAAAATTAGTTAATACCATCGTGCCGCCAGGGGCAGTTGGGTATAACCCGAATGCACCGCAAATTTCTTATGATCCGGAAAAAGCCAAACAATTGTTGGCTGAAGCAGGATATCCTAATGGCTTTAGTATGGTGATTGCCCAAACTGCTGACAAACCGGCGACGCTCCGGGTTAATGAAGCGGTACAAGCAATGCTTAAACAGGTCGGTATTACTGTGGAAATTAAGCAAATGGATAAAGCTTCCTTACTATCTACTAGAAAACAAGGACAGTTGCCTGCGTATATGGATGAGTGGTGGGCTGACTTTAATGATCCAGATAACTTTATTTATACATTTTTTGCTCCGCGCAACTCAGTGATTCGTTCCTTTAATTATAAAAATGAAGCAATAACTCAAAAACTGGAACAGGCACGTGTCATGATTAATCAGGAAGATCGTTATAAACTGTATCAAGAAATGGAAAATGAGATTGTAATTAACGATGCTGCGATGTTACCACTCTACTCGACAGAACATCTCTTTGTGGTACAACCTAAAGTTAAGAACTTTAAAGTAGCTTGGAATGGCTGGACTGATATGTCCTATTATGGCATCAGCCTGTCAGAATAAAAATATGGTTAGCAGCGCTCGTTCTTTATAACGAGCGCTTTCACTTACTAGCGGTAAATTAGTTTGGGGGATTGTCTTATGAATGTTTTGCGGCAGAATTTAATTGTCTCACTAAACGCGGGCGGCCAAGTCAAAGGGGTTGCAGTATGCTATCAATCAGATCGTGAACTAGCTCAAGCTATAGCTGAGCTGTTGCCCTATCCGGCATATGTAGTAAATGCCAGGACGACATCACTTGAACAGCAGGAATGGGCTGATAGTGTGAGTCATGTTATTGAGGTATACGAACCGGATAAGCCGGGCTATGAAAAATGTAAAGCAGAGCGTATCAGCATGCGGCAACGGGGATGCCGAATACTGAGCTTGTTTGACTGGCAGAAAGGTTATTTAGAAGATGATTTTTGGGGCGGAACTAACTATAAAGAGCTGGCGATACAGTTAGCTCAAATAAAAAAAGCCCTAGAAGGGGTGGAAAAAATCCATATTACCTCAGTGCTGGGAACAGATATTTCCTTTTCCGTAGCCGGACGACAGTGGATTGCTGCTGATGGTATATGCAGCAGTAAACATTTAGCACAAATGCCGGACGGTGAAATTTATACCTGCCCGATTGAAGAAACTTTCAATGGGGTTTTGGTGGTTGATGGAACAATTACCCGCTCTTGGCAGCCGGCTGAACCACAAAAACTTGTGTTTGAGCATGGCCAGCTAATTGAGTGCTCAGCAGAATTCCGCAAATATATTGCACCCTTTGAGTCAGCGATCAATATGATTGGTGAGTTTGCCCTGGGGCTTAATCCAGCTTATCAGCAAATCATCCACAACATTTCCGTTGATGAAAAAGCAGCCGGCACTGTCCATTTCGCGCTTGGTGATAGTTATAATTTAGGGAAAAATCAATGTAATTGTCACGTAGATATGGTTATTCGTCATCCTAAGGTTAGTACATTTCCCGCTATCAAATTGCCCTACTTTTAGTGGAAGAAGGATAATTTATAAAAACTTAACTGTAATTCAGTTGCGCACTTGCCCAATGGCGGGTGCGCTGTTTTATGTAGCCAATTTAAGTATTGACAACTTCTCTGGTATCAATTAAAAAGGATTACCCGGGGAAATGCAGAATACGATCTTAGATAATTAGAATATACGAGGCATCGAATCGCTAACTTTCGGTGTAGTTGGATATGATAGGCAAGAGCCTTGAATTTTAAATATAATATTAACGCCATAAGGGGAGGAAGTTTTTTGTCAGAGCAAACGGTGCTTATTGCCGATGATGATGCGAAGATCAGAGACCTTTTGACTTTATATATTAATAAAGAGGGATTTAAGGTTGAAACGGCCGCTGATGGTGCGGAGACAATCACGAAGGTTCACCAGGTAAATCCCAGTCTAATAATTTTAGATTTAATGATGCCCGTGTTAGATGGTCTGGAGGCTTGTCGGCAAATACGTAAGTTTTCGCGGGTGCCGATTATTATGCTTACGGCGCTTAGTGATGATGAAGAACGGATTATCGGGCTTGACACTGGCGCTGACGATTATGTTGCTAAGCCGTTTAACCCCAGGGAGGTTGTAGCCAGAGTTAAAGCGGTGCTTCGGCGCTTGCCTGACGCCAGGATAAACAACCAGGAAGTGTTACGTTTTTCCGATTTGGAAATAAATCTAGGCGAGTATACCGCCAGTGTAGCCGGGCGGGAAGTTTCACTTACTGCCAAAGAAATGGAATTATTGTGGCATCTGGCATCACATCCTGGCCGGGCGTTTTCCCGCGAACAGCTGTTGGAAGGTGTATGGGGGTATACATATTGCGGCGACACCAGAACGGTTGACACCCATATTAAGAGAATCAGACAGAAGATCGGTGCTCAGGAAAATGCGCCATGGGACATAAAAACTGTCTGGGGAGTTGGTTATAAGTTTGAGGTGAAGCGGTGAGGCCGTCTGTACAAAATCGGTTATTGTATAGTTATATATTATTGACGGTTATTGTTTTGGCGGGGGTATCTCTGGCGATATCGGTACTTTTACGAGAATATTTGATTGCCAGTAAGAGCCAGGAACTTTTGAACAAAGGCTATGAAATAGGGCGTATTGTAGACAATTATCGTGATGGGCGGATTGACTATAATCAGTTTGAAAATTTTATAAATAGTGTTGATACGTTTCTTGATGCCCGGGTATGGGTGGTAGATAGTTCTAGAAATGTGTTGACAGTTTCTACGCCTCAGTTGCTTAATCCGGGACAACGGCGTACACCAGGGAAAATGGGAACTGGACCGTTAAAACGGGCGATGAAGGAAATGGACTCGGTTTTTGCCGGACAGGTTTTGACAAGACACTATTATCATCCGGTCTATGAAGAGGATATGCTGACGGTTGCTGTTCCATTTACTAATAATGATGGGCAAGTGGAAGCCGCCGTGATTCTTAATTCTCCGGTACGGGGAATTGATGAATTCCTCCATCAATTGTATTATTGGATTGGTGGAATTGGCCTATTGGCGTTGGGGTTAGCCATTATCGTTGTCAGGTGGCTGTCAGGTAGCATTGTAAAGCCGCTCCAGGCTATGCAAAAATCGGCGGCTGCTATGGCTTGTGGTGATTATAATATTAGGATAAACATTGATTCCAAGGATGAAATAGGAGCACTAGGTAAATCCCTTAATGTATTGGCGTGTGAATTGGAACGGTTTGTGGGTAATACGAGCCGAATGGAAAAAATGCGCCGGGATTTTATTGCTAATATTTCTCATGAACTGCGTACACCGTTGACAGTTATCAGGGGTTACACTGAAGCTCTTTTGGACGGGGCGGTTAGTGGCGAAGAAGCAGTTAAGTATCAAGGAGTAATGCGCGATGAGACGATTCGTTTGGAGAGGCTTATTAAAGAAATGTTGGATTTAAGCCGATTGCAAGCGGAACCAGGCTTATCAGCAACAGAAGTAATTCCGTTAGCGGCAATTGCTGATGGTGCGGTGCAAATAATGACGAAACGAGCCGAACTAAATGGTGTAACGTTAAAGTTGACGGTACTGGCTGACAATAGCGATATTCGGGGCAATGGAGATCGGCTTATCCAGTTAATGCTGATTTTACTAGATAATGCATTGAAATTTACCCCTGCCGGCGGCGCGGTTACGGTAAGCATTGATCGGATGGCTACAACCGTTGTGCTGGCGGTAGAGGACACCGGCTGTGGCATACCGGAGGAAGATTTGCAGTTTATCTGGGAGCGGTTTTACAAAGTCGATAAATCGCATAGTCGGTTAGAAAATGGAACGGGTCTTGGATTAGCAATTGCCAGAGAGATTATGGATCGTCACGGAGCTACGGTTGAGGTTAATAGTACGATTGGCAAGGGTACTATATTCAAAATCTTATTTTCAGGAGCGTAAATCAATTTTGACGGCCTGCTCTAATCCGGTGAAAACCGGGTTTTGTTTTTTACTAAGGACGATAAGAGTTCACACTTTTGTCAATTTTTTGTCATGGTTTGATCATATTTTTTAGTTATAGTAAGAATGTAAGCAGCGGAATCTATTAGCGTTAAATAAATATTAAGGAGGTTTCGAAAGTGAATTTTTGGAGCAAAAAACTGGTTATCGGATTAGTAAGCGGTGCGGTTATTATGACTGGCACGATAATTCCCTTTGCGGCTCAAGCGGCGGAAAGTAATGGTGTCGGTGGACCGGGCTATGGAATGCATCAACGTAATTGTGATTCCGACAAACTGGCCCGAAATCTGGCCGACACGTTTGGCGTAACCAAGGAAGCTGTGTTAAAGTACCAACAGCAAGGCGTCAGAATGAAAGATCTTAAGCGAGCCTCCTTCTTAGCTAAGGCTAGCGGTAAATCATTGGAAGAAGTAATGGCGGCAAAAACTTTCACTAATACATGGAAGGATGTAGCACAAGTTTTAGGCGTAACAAAAGAGAATATGAAGACAACCCGTCAGGATATAACTTCGGGACAACTGGAAAAGACGCTAAATATTTCAAAAAAAACCAGTCTGGAGCTTATGCAGCAGGGGTATCATTCTCGCGATATTGCTGTAGCCAATGAGTTGGCGAATAATACCGGAAAATCGTTAAGTGATATTCTTTCAATGCGTCGGATTAATAATACCTGGAAGGATGTAGCCCAAAATTTGGGTGTAGGTAACGACACATATAAACAAGACTTGCAGGCGGTTAGAGCAGCTTTTCCACATAAGGGGATGTACCGGCATCAATATGATCAAAACGGGAATTGCTTCTAGCGATAGCGCGGATGTAAAAAAGCGAATCAGTGAGCAATTTACACCATTAATGGTGTAAATTGCTCCTGTGTTTATATAGGAAATAAGGTGTAGCAGGGAGAAAATGACCGCTTATAAGAAGGAGGTTGGGGTATGAAGTTTTGTCCATATGTTAGCAGATTGATAATGACGGTTGCTTTTTTAGTTTTGTTAGGTCAGTCAGTATTAGCGGCACCGGTTGAGTTGTCTCTTGAAAATTGCATTTCGCTGGCCCTAAAGAATAATTCGAATATAAAAGCGGCCGAAGCTGATAAAGAAAAATATTTGTGGGCGGTCAATGAAGCGAAAGGCAATAATGGACTAACGTTAAATTATGTCAATAACGATTATCGGAAACGGACGGCAGCTACTTATGCTGATTCAGCAAGTAAGCCGCCGTATGATCTTATTACTAATCAAATTGCTTTTAGTCTTCCGCTATATAGTGGGGGAAAAAATGAAAGCTTAGTTGATCAAGCTAAGCTTAATTATACAGTTGCGACACTGAATCTGGCGGCAGTTAAGCAGCAGAGCAAATTCGATGCTACATCTACTTATTATCAAGTGTTACAATATCGCAATCTTGTTGCCGCAGATCAAAAGTCGGTGGAAGACTATTCGCTTCAATTGAAAAATCTTCAGAATAAATATGACGCAGGCTCGGCGTCGAAACTACAGGTCCTGCAGACACAAGTCAGTTTGGCAAATGCTGAAGGAACGCTCACAAAAGATCAAAATAGTTATCAAATTGCGGTAATTAATCTTAATAAAGTGGTTGGTTTACCGCGAGGCAGTGAGGTAATTCTGCAAGAAAATCTTGCATATGAAAAAAACTCCTTGACGCTGGAAGCGTGTTTGAATTATGCCCTGAAAAACCGTCCGGAGATAGCAATGAATAAGGCTAATCTTGCTATTGCTGAAGAAAATATAAAAATTGCAAATAGCGGTAACTTGCCTACGGTTTCGCTTAATGGATATAATGCATGGCAAAGTAGGCACTTTCCGGGAACGGAATTTAATTATTATTCGTATTACCTTACTGTATCTTTTAATTTGTTTGATTCCGGAATAACCAAATCTAAGCTAAAAGAAGCAACCGCCGCTCTGAATAAAGCTCAAGAAATTGCCAAGCAGGCTGAGGATACGATCTATGCCAATGTAAGCCAGTATTATTTGAGTATGCGAGAAGCAGAAAAAAGGATTGACACCAGCCGGGTAGCGGTAACTGAAGCGGAAGAAGCGCATAATATTGCGCAAATTAGGTTTGATGCTGGCTTGGGAACGAATCAGGAGATTCTTGATTCGGAAGTGGCCTTGATTACCGCGAGAAATAACTATATTCAGGCATTATACGATTATAATACCAATCAAGCTGGATTAGCGGCGGCAATGGGAGTTACGGTAAATGAATAAGCTTAGAAAAAAGGAGCTGGGGCTAGAAAATGTGGCATGATTTTTTAGTAAAAGGGAAAAATGCGAAACTCCTTATTTTTGCAGGGGTAATTCTTCTATTGTGTGTCGGAATCGCTCTTGTTCAGTTGACCCATGCCGGGAGTAAGCAGGCCTCCTCGGGTCGGCAACAAACTACGGTTGATGTCGCTGGCGTTCAGCGAACCGATTTAATAAAACATATAGCGCTTAGCGGCCAGACCGTCCCGGCAGCGCAAGTTGATATTGCAGCTAAGTATCAAGGACGGGTGGTTGCGGTTAATGTTATGTTGGGACAACAGGTAGCACCGGGGCAAGTTCTGGTGGTACAAGATACTGGGGATGCGGATATCGCTATTATGCAGAACCAGGCATCTTATCAGCAGGCGGCATCCGACGCAGTAACCAGCGAAGCGACAGTAAATGCCAACTATGATAAAGCCAAGGCTGATTATCAGCGGGCGCTGGCTAGTTATGAGCGGAATAAAATGGTGTATGGTTCAGGGGGGATATCACAAGACGAATTAGAAGTAAGTCAGCAGCAAGTTTCTGATGCCAAGGCGGCGGTGGATGCCTTGGCCAATCAAATGAATTCAGGGGTCGCGGCGTCGGTTCAGTCGTATCGAGCCGCTGCCCAAAAGGCCCAGTATAGCGTAACTGCTGTGGAAAAACAGCGCAATGATTTGGTGATTCGTGCACCGCGGGCCGGAGTGATTGGCTATCGGCAGGTTGAAGCTGGCGACTTGGTTTCCGCGGGTCAAAAGCTGTTGAGTATTTTTGATAATAGCAGTATCTATATTGATTGTCAGGTAGCGGAGCAAGATCTCAGCGCGTTAAGCAATGGCTTGGCGGTAAATGTGCAACTAGAATCGTTGGGGAAAACCTTGCCGGGCAGGATTATCTATATAAGTCCGGCTGCTGATGCGCAAAATTTGACTTTTTCGGCGCGGATTATGTTGGAAAATCCGGGGCCGGAAGTTCGCAGTGGCATGTTTGCTAGAGCCGTGATTGATGCTCCGCTACGGCAGAATGTATTAGTTGTAGCGAAAGACGCTGTGCAAGAAAAGGATGGTACAGCTTATGTATTTGTGGTTGGTTCAGGAAATGTCATTGAACAGCGAGCAGTCCAAATTGGAGCCAGGGGTGACCAAAATGTAGAAATTATCACTGGGCTGGTTGAAGGTGAACAAATTGCACTGACGAATTTGGCTCGACTACGCTCGGGAATGGTGGTTATATCGCATAGCTCGGCCGCGGATGATCGGGGTGACAATTCGTGAATATAACCCGATTTTCCATTCAAAAGCCAATCGGTATTTCGATGATTGTCATGCTATTTGTAGTTCTTGGCTTAGTTAGCTTTTATCGTATTGGCGTGGAACTTTTACCGGCAATAAATACTCCGTATGTTACGGTAACCGTCAACTATCCCGGTGCCGGTACGGCGCAAGTGGAACAAGATGTAATTAAGCCTTTAGAAAATTCACTGTCCAGTTTATCTAATTTGAAACACATGACTTCGGTAGCCCGACCAGAAAAAGCGCAGATTATTCTTGAGTTTGAATTTTGGGCCAATGCGGATACGTCCGCCATTGATGCTACTCAGTATGTAAATCGTGTGCTTAGTAAATTACCGACCGGAATTCAAACGCCGACAGTAATGAAACGGGATGTTAATGCGCAGTCGATTATGGAAATAGCGGTCCTTGCGGATAAACCGTTGGCTGATGTATATACAGTGGCGAATGATGTATTTGTCGAACGATTGCAGCGGGCGAGTGGTGTGTCTGATGTGCAATTATATGGTGGACGCGATAAGGAGATTGCGGTTGAAGTTGACAAAGATAAATTAGCATACTTCAATATTTCTCTTAACCAGATTGCTACCAGGATTGGACAAGAAAATCTTTTGACCCCGGCTGGATCAGTTTTTACCAACAAAAAGGAAACCAACGTCCGGTTGACGGCACAATATACATCGCCGGAAGAACTTGCATCCATTCATGTTACAAATTCTAAGGGCGTCAATATCCCGCTGAGCAGTTTGGCGACGATTAAAGAACAGGATCAACGGGTTACCCGTTATGCCCGAACTAATGGGCAGGATGCCATTTCACTTACGGTATATAAAAATAGTGATGCCAATTTGGTGGATGCCGCTAAAGCAACCAAGGAACAACTGAATAGCTTGCGCACCGAGTATCCGGACTATCAATTTGTAGTGATTACCGATGCATCTACGTATGTGCAGGATTCGCTCCATAACACCTTGGAAGCGCTTATCGAAGGATTGTTTACCACTGGCTTAGTGTTGTTTCTGTTCTTGCGGGGCTGGCGCTCGACAGTAGCGGTACTGATTGCGATTCCGACCTCATTGATTGCCACCTTTTTTGTTATGTACATGGCAGGATTCACCTTTAATATGATGTCACTGATGGGGATGTCGCTGTGTATCGGTATTCTGGTTGATGACTCGATTGTAGTGCTGGAAAATATTCATCGCCATTTAACGATGGGTAAAGATGCGAAAATTGCGGCGGAAGATGGGCGTAATGAGATCGGCATGGCCGCTATTGCAATTACGCTTTGCGATGTGGTTGTGTTTATGCCGATTGCCTTTATGAATGGGATGACTGGCCAGTTCTTCCGGCAATTTGGCCTTACTATCGTATTTGCTACGCTATGCTCAATGTTTGTATCGTTTACGTTGACACCGATGTTAGCGTCGCGGTTTTTTAAAAACGGGCTAAAAGAACCCCGGGGTCGGGTCTGGGATTTCATGAATCGGTTAGAGCAAGGCGCGATTGATCGCTATGGCAAACTGTTAAGTTGGAGTCTGGTGAATCCCAAAAAAGTTGTATTGATTGTGCTGACTATTTTTCTTGGCGCTGTTGCCTTAATTCCGACCGGTATTATCGGGGCGGAATATATGCCGAAAACCGATGAAGGCAGTTTTCGGATTGCGGTACAGTTTCCGGTCGGGCAAAATATCGATAAAACAAATGCTGAGGTTAGAAAGATTGAAGACTATCTTACGACCATTCCAGAAATAACCAACTGCTTGTCGAGTGTGGGTTCACCGGCCGGAAATTATGGCGGGGTCAGCGTTCAAATGGTTGACCGGAAAGAGCGCAGTCGGAGTGTATGGCAGGTTACTGATCAAGTGCGGCAGTACCTTCGGCAAAGTTTTCCGCTGGCTATAGTGCAAGTTAGCGAAACTCAATCTTCGGTAGCCGGGGTGTCGGGGGGGACTGGCACCGGTGGTAGTGGCAGTAATTCTTCACCGGTACAAATAGAAATTCGCGGTTCTAATCTGGAAGATATCGTAAAAGCTTCTTATCGGGTGCAAGATATCTTAGGCAAGATTAATGGTGTCAAAGACATTCGCAGTTCGTATTCGGAAGGGGCACCAGAACTGCGGTTGATTGTTGACCGGGAAAAGTTGAAATTCTATAATACGACAGTTAATGCCGTTAATAGTGTATTTTCCGGAGCAATTACAGGGACATTGGCTGGGTATTTTGCTAATGATCCTAATAACGATGGCCAAGACACTGACATTTACGTCAGGATAAAAGACAGTGATGGATTTAAAGCGTCCGATATTCGCTCGATACCGGTTCAGGCCGGTAATGGGTTGGTACGCTTAGGCGATGTAGCCAAGGTCGAGGATAATGTCGGGCCGGTTATGCTGCGGCGGGTAGATAAACAAGAGTCAATCAATATTGCCGCTAATCTAACTGAGCGTCCATTGCAAGAAGTTTTAAATGAGATTGCCCAAAATATTAAGCCCGAAGATTTGGGGCAAAATGTGACTTACCGGTTTACTGGCCAGGCGGACAATATGGCCAGTACCTTTGGTGAAATGGCTCAAGCCCTTGTATTATCGCTGATCCTGGTATATATGCTGTTGGCGACCTTGTATGAATCCATTTCAACACCGTTTATCCGGATGTTTTCCCTGCCGTTCGGGCTTATTGGATCACTGGCTTTGTTGGCAGTTACTCGCAATACCATAAATTTATATTCATTGATTGGAATTTTGGTTATGGATGGTGTAGTAGCTAAGAATGGCACTTTGCTATTGGATTATACTTTGACGTTGATGGGACGGGGAATGAGCGCGAAAGAAGCGGTTATTGAGGCCGGTAAAACAAGATTAAAACCCATTTTTATGACTTCACTAACAATGATTGTTGGGATGCTGCCAACTGCGCTGGCGATGACCGCTGGCTCGGAAACAAGGGTCGGAATGGCCTGGGTGGTTATCGGCGGACTTCTAACATCAACATTTTTCACTTTGATTGCGATTCCGATTATATTCCTATATTTTGAGAACCATTCTGTATCTAAATGGCTGAAAAACATAAAAAAAATATTTTTGCTAAAACAAAAGCTAAAGCAAAAAAACGTAGAATAGTATGTCTAAATGAACAACCACCGTTGCTATGCCGATTGGCGTAGTAACGGTGGTTGTTTTAAATCTATATGTTATTGGTCCGATGGCTTTGCCAAGGTTGGAATGCAAAATAATTAATTTTTGCAATAATTAAAAAATAACAAAAATTACCCTGCGAAACACATTGAATATTAAAAGGTGAAAAAAGAAATATGTCGAAAAATGTCTTACAAATAAGTTTTTGGGAGGTTAATGATGAAAACTATCCAAGCAAAACTTACAGTCACGATTTTGGTAATCTTTCTGGTAGCGCTGAGTACATTAGGTGGTCTTAACTATTGGAAGGCTCGGGCAATTGTTACCGATGAAATAACAAAATCTATGGGAGAGCTAGCGGAGCATTCAGCTAACGGTATTGGCGATTGGGTAGAGAAAGGACAGTTTGAAATTGCTGGAATCGCAACGGCTCAGGTATTCCAAAGTGGTAATATGGAAGAGATTGTCGCTGCCTTGATACGAGTTAAAAAAGATACTGCTCGATTTGAGGCGCTGGGGTACATAGAACCAAATGGTATATGTCATGATGATAAAGGCGTAGTTGTAAATGTTGCCTCGCGAGCTTATTTTCAGCAGGCGATGAACGGTGAAAAGAATGTATCTGATCCGCTTATATCTCCGGCTACCGGTAATCTGATTGTGGTGTTGGCTGTGCCGGTCAAGGCGGATGGTAAGGTTACCGGCGTGCTGTTCGGATCGATAAATATCACAGATATTACCAAAGAGGTACTGGGAGTTAAGGCGGGAGAGACCGGTTACGGCTACCTGGTCCGAGGTGACGGGTTAATAATCATTCATCCAAGCAAGGAGGTGGCTATGAAGACTAATGCTTTGGAAAATAACGATGCTGGTTCGGCAATGAAGGTGGCTACTGAACGTATGGTCAAGGGCGAATCCGGGGTTGTTCGCTATGAATATAAAGGAGCCGATAAAATGTTGGCGTTCGCGCCAGTGCCGGGAACAAAGTGGTCCTTGGCGGCGACTGTTCCTACGGCTGAGGTGACGGGTGTAGTGGCGTCACTGACGCTGATATCGATGGTGACAATTGCGATAGTCTTGGTTTTGGCTGCGGTAATTATCGCTTGGTATGCTCGCAGGATTGCCAAACCAATCCAGGGATTGGAACTAGTGGCTAATCGTATTGCTGGTGGGGATATTTCTGAGACAAAACTGAATATTAATTCTGATGATGAGATCGGACGTTTGAGCCAGAGTTTTGAACAAATGGCGAAGAACCTGCGAACTCTTATCCACAAAGTGCATGGGGCTACCGATCAGGTGGCGGCTTCGTCGGAAGAACTGACTGCCAGCTCGGATCAAGCAGCGCAGGCCGCTAACCATATCGCCACTTCGATTATCTCAGTAGCGGCTGGGGCGGATGAACAATTGGCGGCCGCTAATGATACTTCGGCGGTGGTAGAACAGATGTCGGCCAGCATTCAACAGGTTGCTGCTAATGCTAATCAGGTGGCCTCTCAGTCGGCCATGGCAGCAGATAAGGCCAAAGACGGTGATAATACTGTAGTTAAGGCTGTGGCCCAAATGGGCAAAATTGAGGAAACGGTCAATTCATCGGCACAGGTGGTGACCAAATTGGGCGAGCGTTCCAAGGAAATCGGTCAAATTGTCGACAGTATTTCGAGTATTGCCAGTCAGACCAACCTATTGGCGCTGAACGCGGCGATTGAGGCTGCTAGAGCTGGTGAGCAAGGACGGGGTTTCGCGGTAGTTGCTGAAGAAGTTCGTAAATTGGCTGAGCAATCCCAGGATGCGGCGAAGAAAATTGCTCAGCTTATTGGCGAGATCCAAGGGGAGACCGATAAGGCGGTTGTGGCCATGAATGATGGAACGCGTGAGGTAAAAATAGGGGCTGAGGTAGTTAAGACAGCCGGAGACGCTTTTAGAGAGATTGTTGGTCTCGTGAGTGAGGTATCAGGTCAGATGAGCGAGATATCGGAAGCCATCCATCAGATGGCGGCTGGTAGTCAGCAGATTGTAGGTTCGGTCAGAAAAATTGATCAATTTGGCAAGAAGTCCGCAGGCGAGTCTCAGGCAGTTTCGGCCGCTGCCGAAGAACAACTGGCTTCGATGGAGGAAATCGCGTCATCTAGCCAAGCCTTGGCCATGCTGGCTCAGGAATTGCAGAGTTCGGTATCTGCCTTCAAACTGTAATAAACTAAGGCAAAATGGTTGAGGAATGCCGCCGGCAGGTAATAGTGTAGTACGGGGGTGCGTTGAAGTTTTAACTTCAGCACCCCCCTTTCTACTATTAGTAATTTGGTATTGTAGTGTATAATATTAATACCGAAAATATTTTGAGTAATATAGGCAGCTGTTTTTTATTCTTAGTCGTACTTTAATTTTGTAAGAAGAGGTGATTAATTCGGTGGATAAGATTGTAGAAGTTACAGGTGGCGACGGCGGAAATGCATTTTTAATATTGGGACGAGAGAAAGCGGCTTTACTTGATTGCGGGATGGCATATTGTGCAGATAAGCTCATTAGTAACATTAAGCAAAGACTTAATAAATTGACGCTAGATTATATATTTATCAGTCATTCGCACTATGACCATATCGGCGCTATTCCTTATTTAAAGCAGGAGTGGCCGAATTGTAAGGTCTTTGGCGCAGAACATGCAAAAAAAATTTTGGAGCGGCCCAACGCTTTAAAAGCAATTCGGGGTCTAAGCAATAATGCGGCAATAATATATAATTCTGGTGATTTACAAGAATATCAAGATGAACTATTGAAAGTGGATATTATTATCGCTGATGGCGATATAACTGATTTAGGAGGAGTAACCATCAAGGTAATCGCAACTCCTGGGCATACCCAATGTTCATTAGCCTTTTTAGTTAATAATGAAACTTTGTTTGCGAGTGAAACAACTGGATATATGAGTGAATCGGGAAAAGTTTATGCGGCCTTTATCACTAGTTCATCTGCGGCTCTTGCTTCCATTCATAAGTGTCAGGAATTAAATCCTAAATTTATTATTTCACCGCATTTTGGGTTATTAAATAAACAGGCCACGCAGGACTACTGGATAAATTGCAGCTTGGCGATACAAGAAACTAAGAATTTTATTATTGATTTATCGGGTCAGGGCTATAACGAAGAACAGATTCTAGCCGAGTATGAAAAGGAGTTTCGCGATCAGACCAGCAAAAATCAGCAGCCAATTGATGCATTTAGACTGAATGTATCTAATATGATAAAAGTTGTGCGAAACGAGAATAATGACTCCCAATATCGATTGACATAATAAAAATAGCATGATAATATATAGAAGCTGTTGAAAACGGCGACGTGATTAAAACAGCGAAACAAAAAAAGATGTTGACAAAACCGAACAGTGATGTTAACATAAGTAAGTCGCCTCAAGCGGGGCGCGAACGGCGGAAACGCCAAAGTGAGGTTCTAGTAACCGAACGAAGTGTTCCTTGAAAACTAAACAATGTAGGTAAAAAAAGCCAGATGTGCGGGCTGTACTTGTATAGTGCAGTCAACCAACAATAAATTTCTTAAACATTAAAAGAGCCATCAAGGCTCCAAAAATACAATTTTTTGGAGAGTTTGATCCTGGCTCAGGACGA
>Ga0316613_10000419_pt1 | contig 35991 bp, 42 predicted proteins | sample OWC_soil_day10_C_2_FD_207647 | JGI IMG/M metagenome (GOLD analysis project Ga0316613, IMG submission 207647) | Wetland soil microbial communities from Old Woman Creek delta, Ohio, United States - OWC_soil_day10_CT_b | ecosystem: Environmental > Terrestrial > Soil > Wetlands | place: USA: Ohio...
TGTATTGTTACGTTTGCCATTGCCAAGTAAAATTTTGCGTCCTGCTGCATTGAAACCGCAAGATAAAGATAGACTTAATAATAGTGATAATGAAGAGGATAGTAAAAAAGAAGAGGATAGTAAAAAATAATTAATCCCCGCATATGCGGGGATTAATTATTAACTTAGGTCATCAGAAAGTATACCTTTCCGATTCCAAAAAGCAGGCACACGACGCTTCAGCGATGATGTGATCGCTTTGTTCGATGCGTTAGCAGTCGAACATCCTTCTGCCTACGTCTGAGAGCTTGGCGCAAGCCAAGTTTTCTTTAGAATTTATTTACCTCGATAATATTCTCTGATGTAACCCATATTTTCATTGATATTGGCAATATGTTCATCAATAGAACCTTTATTTTCGGCATCGACAGCGTCTTTCATTTGTTTGACAATAGAGTGAGCTGTGGTTATTCTTCCTAAAATACCGACGCTTTCCATGCTAGGTTTAGCTTGTCCCCAGGTACTGTCAAGTTCTTTCATTTTGGCTTTTGCTTTATCCCAATCATTATTCTCAACATAAAAACTAACAGTTCGAACAGCATTGCCGACTGCGACTATATCTGATAATGGTGATAGTTTATAGGATTTACCAATATCGCTAACACTGCCCATAAATTTGGTAAGACTTTCAAATGAATCTAACTTTTTTTTCTCGTTAATAGCGGTTGTTAACTTTTCTAATGCTGCACTTGCATCGTTAACACCCTTTTTATCTCCAATTAATATTGTTGTCTGAGGCCATAGCTTTTGTAAGGTATTAAGACCCGCTTCAGACTGTAACCAGTTGTTTTTAATGATTCCTTCAAAAATAACGCCAGCAGTTGCTTCTAAATCGTATAATTGTTCTGGTGGCGACATAAAACGTTGGGTTAATGGTGGATTTGCTTTTGCTTCTACAGGCTTACCAGCAGGGCCTATTTCAGGCTTTTTTAAAGGACTGAACATACTACAACCACTCAATAGTAGTGAGAGGCTAATAATAGTGCCGATCCCTAAGGGTATTAATTTGCTCAAAGTGTTATCCCTCCTTAACAATAGTTTTTACTGTGTTTATATTATTTATCCCCAAGGACTTTAATTTCGTATTATTTTGCTTTACATGCTCTTTTCTAGTATAATTAGAATGATATCTGCTTTTTACGGGATTAACTTGAGGAGGAAAAAATATTGTTTGGCTTTGATGAGAATATGATATTTAGAATTCCAGCATTGCTTATTGCATTAACTATTCATGAATATGCTCATGCTCGAGTAGCAGTATGGATGGGGGATGATACTCCAAAAATTATGGGGAGGTTGACCTTAAATCCTATTGCCCATCTTGATCCATTTGGGCTTATTATGTTATGGCTATTCAAATTTGGTTGGGCTAAGCCTGTACCGATAAACCCCAATAATTTTAAAGATTGGCGAAAAGGTACAATATTAGTTTCTTTGGCAGGACCTGGGGCAAATATAATTATGGCATTTCTTGTTGCAATAACCTATGGAATCTTAGCTAAGTTGCAATTATTGTCCGGCAACGTGGATACAGTACTGAAATTTACATATAGTTATAATATAATTTTTGCAGTATTTAATTTGATTCCCTTGCCACCTCTTGATGGATCAAAGGTGTTAGTAAATTTATTGCCAGGACGTCAAGCTAATATATTTGAGAAAATTGAACCCTATGCGCCATTTATTTTATTGGCCTTGGTTTATCTTAATGTGATTAATATTATTATAACGCCTTTTTATAATGCTTTGAGTTTTATAATTAATCAAATTGTGATGATAATTCTTTAAAAAGGAGAAAAGTAAAATGAATAAAGGTCGTATTTTTAGCGGTATGCAGCCGTCTGGGCGATTTCATCTAGGAAACTATATGGGGGCGCTGGAAAATTGGGTGAAACTACAACATGAATATGAATGTTTTTTTAGTATCGTAGATTTGCATGCTTTGACTTCTTCTTATGAGGATACCAGCAAAATACCAGAACGTATTCATGACATGGCAATCGATTGGCTCAGTGCTGGACTAGATCCGGAACGGAATGTTATTTTCGTACAATCACATGTTAAGGAACACGCGGAACTGCATTTATTATTATCAATGATCACTCCTCTATCATGGCTTGAGAGGGTACCAACATATAAAGATAAGCTTCAACAACTAGGAATTCAAGGTAAAGATATTAATACCTATGGTTTTTTGGGGTATCCAGTTTTAATGACTGCAGATATACTTTTGTATAAGGCTGACATTATCCCCGTGGGCGAAGATCAGATACCACATTTAGAATTGTCACGAGAAATAGTGCGGAGATTTAACAATTTGTACCAACCTGTCTTCCCTGAGCCAAAGCCGAGTCTGAGCAAATCGTCGGTCTTACCTGGTATTGATGGTCGGAAGATGAGTAAATCATATGGAAATGAGATACCTTTTGCTGCGAGCCCTGATGAAATGAGAAGTCGGGTCAAACTAATGATAACAGATCCCAGTAGGGTAAAAAGGACTGATCTAGGTAATCCCGATGTATGTACCGTGTATACTTTTCACAAGATTTTTAGTGGGGAGCAGTCTGTTGAAATTGCTCAGTCTTGTCGTCAGGGATCAATAGGTTGCGTAGATTGTAAAAAATGCTTGGCTGAGACAATGGTTACTAATTTGGCTGATATGCATGTGCGCCGTAGAGAGTTGGAAGCAAATCCGGGGCGGGTTAAAGAAATCTTAGTTTATGGTGCTGAGCGGGCGAGAAAGGTTGCTGCCCAAACAATGGAAGAAGTTCGTCAGGCTATGCATCTTGCTTAGTGTATGTCAGATTATAAAATAAAGCTGGAATTTTTTGAAGGTCCCATGGCCTTATTAATGCATCTATTAGAAAAAAATCAGTTAGATATTTATGATATTCCTATTGCAGTAGTAACAGAGCAGTACTTAGAATATCTTCAGGCACTTGAAGAATTTAATATTGATATTGCCAGTGAATTTCTACTGATGGCAGCAACGTTACTGCAAATAAAGTCACGTATGTTGTTACCTAAGTTACCTAAAATTGTTGAGGAGATTGATGATGAAGGCGACCCGCGGCAAGAACTAGTTGATAGACTTCTGGAGTATCGTAAATTTAAACAAATGTCTACTGTAATGGAAGATATGATGCGGCAACGGGAACAGTTTTTTACTCGTTTACCACAGGATTTCGGGCTAGAAATTCCGCTGCCTGTGGGGCTAAAACTTGATGATTTATTAGCAGCTTTTGCTGCAGTATGGGAAAGTAGTATTGATGAGTATGAATTAGTCGCCCGGGAAGAGTTTAGTGTGCAAGATAAAATATATGATATTATTCATTTATTGTACAAGCATAAGGGTAAAATAGAATTTGGTCAGGCTGTTATTAGAACCGGGACAAGATCAGAGGTAATAGTAACTTTTTTAGCTATGTTAGAGTTAATAAAATTGCAACGTGTGATAATTAGTCAACAAAAAAGTTTCGGGCCTATCTATATTACGTTGAAAGAGTGAGATACTTAAATGTTTTATTTCAAATTTAAAGCGCATATAGAGGCTTTGCTGTTTGCGAGTGGCAACCCTATTGATGCCAAAAAAATTGCACAAATTATAGAAGTTCCACAAGAACATGTTGAGTTATTAATTGACCAGCTTATTTTAGAGATGGCTGATGATATTCGAGGGCTTACAATTGTCAAAGTTGCTGCTGGTTATCAATTGTGTACTAAACCTGAATTGTCAACTGTTGTGAAAAAATTGGCGCAAGTTCAAGACCCGAAATTATCTTTAGCCGCAATGGAAACGTTGTCGATTGTTGCATTTAAGCAACCAATTACTAAACAAGAAATAGAAAATATTCGCGGTGTAAAAGTTGATAAAGTACTTGCTAAGTTACTTGAACGTCAAATGATTAAAGAAATTGGTCGTAAAGAAGCAATTGGCCGCCCCATTTTATATGGAACTACTGATGAGTTTCTGAAATCATTTGGCTTGAATGGCTTACAGGATTTACCGCCACTAGTCGAATTATTGCCCTAAGAGAAACGGTAATCGTTATTCACTAGTTCTAAAACTTATACTTTCTGATGACCTAAAAAACAGCCCTGAGGGGCTGTTTTTTACATATATAAATATAATTAGGTTAACAATAAGGGAGAGTGTGAAAGAATATAAGGAGTGAGGTGAAGTAGCATGGAAATTTGGCTTATCATTACATTGGCAAACATAGTAATAACTTGCCTGCTTTTTTATATTAAAGTTTATATAAAGCTAAAGTATCAACGTGATGGTTCTAATGATTTTATTGAAGTAGAGGTTTATATTTTCAGGAGATTCTTGGCATATAGTATGCAAGTGCCAATTATTGAAATTGGTGATATCAAGAACTCATATTGGCTTAAGTCTAAAATAGAAACTGGTCAAAGACATGATGAAACCCATATTAAGCGTGAACAAAGATTTATAAAAAAAACTATATTGCATCCTAGAAAGCTAATGCGTGTTGTTAGGCTAGTTCGCTATTATACACGTTTATATTGTCACGTGATGAACAAAAGTATTAAGTCTTTGCATTGTGAACAGCTACAATGGAAAACCATTTATGGAGCAGAAGATGCAGCGATAACAGGCATGGTAACTGGTATGTTGTGGGCTGTCAAAGCATTAATGATAACTAGATTGGAAAACCATGTTATTGTTACTAAGAAACCTATTGTTAATGTAAATCCTATATTTGGTTGTAATAGTTTTAAGGTGGATTTTCAGTGTATATTCAGTATAAGACTTGGTAATGTTATAAATGCAGTGAGAATTTTTTATAACATTAAACGATAAAGGGGTAATGAGTCGTGGCTGAACATCCAATTCAAGGTTTAATGAAAACCGCCATGGAAAGTATTAAAGATATGGTAGATGTTAATACCATTGTTGGTGATGCAGTGGAAACTCCAGATGGTACTGTCATAATACCAATTTCGCGAGTATCTTTTGGTTTTGCAGCTGGTGGGGCAAATTTTGAACCAGAGGAAGAGCAGTCACTAACAGCTAATTCCTTTGGTGGTGGGAGCGGCGCAGGGGTAAGCGTTAAGCCGGTAGGTTTTTTAGTTTGCTCACCGGCTAATGGTGTTCGCTTTATGCCAGTAGAAGGAAATCTAGTTCATGAAAGAATTATTGATTTAGTACCTAAAGTGCTCAGTACTATTCAAGAGATGTTAGATGGTAAAAAATCAGATGAGTTTGATGAATTAGCGAAAACTGCTGAAACTCAGGGCGAGTAGATTTGAATGTCTATTGCCTAGGTAAACATTGAAAAAATATATTTTATGATTAGTAAAAAAACCGCACATAAAGTGCGGTTTTTTTACATATGATTTAATGTAATATTAACGTAATTGCTCTAACTTTTTCTTGATTTGAGTAGCATGTAATCCTTCTGCTTCTGCAAAGTGACTATACATTTTAGAGACATCACTATCATCAATTTGCGAAGCAAAAGTTTGATAGTCTCGGACTAATTCTTGTTTGTGTGTTAGGGTATTACGTAAAGCTGATTTCACATCTAATTGCGTCATGCTTTCACCTCCTTAGGATACTTTGTATTAGGGATCGCTAATATTGTTTCCCCTAAAATTAGTAATAATGCATCTTAATTTTGACGAGTGAGCAAAATATAGCTATAATAGTAAGAGTCTTTTTGAAACTAGATATTGAGAAAGGAATATTTTACCATGAATAAAAGAGGATTGTTTATCAAAATTTTGCTATTTGTATCATTGGTTATTACAAATGTAGCAGTTGCAGCACCAAATCCTCCTAATATCACAGCCAAAGCGGCCATTGTCATTGATGCAGCGACAGGCAAAGTTTTATATAGTAAAAATGCTGAAGAACAACGTTATCCTGCCAGCACTACTAAAATGATGAGCTTGATTGTCGCTCTAGAGCATGGTAATCTTGATGAGTTGGTAACAGCTAGCAAAAATGCTGCTAGTACTGAGGGGTCAACTTTATGGTTAACACAAGGCGAAAAATTAAAAATGATTGACTTATTATACGGGATAATGCTTATTTCAGGTAACGATGCTACTGTGGCTGTTGCTGAACATATTTCAGGGTCTGTTGAAAATTTTGCAAAATTAATGACGCAGAAAGCACATGCTATCGGCGCTAAGGATACTAACTTTACCAATTCTAGCGGTTTACCTGATCCAAATCATTTTACAACAGCTCACGATTTGGCACGTATTGCGGCTTATGGCTATAAAAATCCCAAATTCACGGAAATTATCAGTACCAAGCATAAGATTATTCCATGGGCAGGTAAAGATTATGATCGTGATTTATATAATGAAAATCGAATGCTATGGCTTTCTGAGGGGGGCAACGGGGTAAAAACTGGTTATACTGATGCGGCTGGTCGTTGTTTGGTATCAGGTGCTAAGCGTAATGATATGCAGTTAATTGCTGTAGTTCTAGATAGTGAAACGATGTGGGATGATTCTATAGCACTTTTGGATTTTGGCTTTACCCAGGTAAAACCAGAAATTATATTTAATCAAGCTGACATATTAAAAACCATTCGAGTCGTAAATGGTAAATCTGAAGTAATTAGATTGATAACTAGTACCAATTTAGTAGTGCCTATATCTGGAAATGATAAAGAGGAATTTAGCACTGTAATTGATGCTCCTAATAAGGTAGAAGCACCTGTGGTAAAAGGTCAAAAAATTGGTGTGGTTAGAATGCTATATCAGAATACGGAGATTGCTAGTGTCGATTTACTGGCAGATGAAAATAGTGAGAGAAAATCTTTTTTTAACATCTTAGTTGAAAAAGTAAAAGATTTATTTGCATTTTTTACTGTTAAATAATGAACTCTACCAATATTGTTCTAGTGGCAGGATATCAATCATAACCTCATAAGGGGTGGTGATGATATGATTAATTTAATTTGGCTGTTATTGCTGGTAGCGGGGATTGTATATGCCGGCGTACAAGGACGAATTGATGTAGTAACTCAAAGCGCTATCAGTGGGGCTGAAGGGGCGGTTGCCTTATCATTAAAGCTTATCGGCGTCATGTGTTTGTGGTTAGGTATCATGAAAATCGCTGAATTAGCAGGTATTCTACGATTTTTTGCGCGTCTGATAAGCCCTTTAATTTGTTTTTTGTTTCCCAGTGTGCCGAAGAATCATCCGGCTATGGGGGCAATCATTATGACACTGAGTGCCAATATGCTGGGAATGGGTAATGCTGTCACACCTCTTGGCATCAAGGCTATGCAAGCTTTGCAACAACTTAATGCTAAAAAAGATACAGCTTCAGATGCAATGTGTACTTTATTGGCGTTATGTACTGCTGGATTTACGCTGATACCTGCGACTATTATTGCCATAAGGTCAGCAGCAGGTTCAGTTAACCCGGCGGAAATTGTTGGGGCGACCCTAACGGTGAGTTTTATGGCAACCGTTACTGTGATCGTTGCTGATCGTATTTGCCGGATTATTTACCATGTTCGTATAAGGAGGTAAGCCAAGATGTTTACTGAATTTTGCGAGCAACTATCGATCTGGGCTATACCGGCGGTTTTATTAATTGTTCCAGTGGTTGGTTATTTTCGCCATGTGAATGTGTATGAGGCTTTTGTTGATGGGGCGACTGAGGGGTTTTATACTGCTATCCGCATTATGCCTTTTTTGGTAGCGATGATGGTAGCGGTAAACATCTTTAGAGTATCAGGGGCGCTGGATGTGTGTGTAGAGTCTGCAAAGCCTATGCTGACATTATTAGGTGTACCGCCCGATGTGGTCCCTCTGGCTATGATGCGTCCTCTATCAGGTACAGGTTCTTTGGGTCTTGCTACTGAACTACTTAATACTCATGGCCCTGATTCTATGATTGGACGTATTGCATCCACGATTTTGGGTAGCACAGATACTACATTTTATATTTTGACAGTATATTTCGGTGCTGTTGGTATAAGCAAACCTCGTTATTCCGTTTGTGTAGGCTTATTGGGTGATATGATTGGTTTTTTAGGTTCAATATATATTTGCCAGCAATTATTTAAATAAAAGCGTTGTTTTAGCGGCGATATGATGGGCTTTGTTCGATACGTTAGCAATTGAACATCCTTCTTTCTTATCTGAAGACTTGGTAGAAGCCAAGTCTTTTTTATTTGTCATTGAGTGACATTAATTGCTGACAGGAATACACTGTAATGTAATAAGAAAATTAAATGGAGGGGATGTTTATGATAAAAGTGGTGGTGGTTGGTGGGGGATGGGCAGGGTGTGCTGCGGCATTATCGGCAGCTAAAGCTGGGGCGCAAGTACTTTTGTTAGAACGTACCGATTTACTACTAGGTACTGGTTTGGTAGGAGGAATATTTCGCAATAATGGACGTTATACGGGAGCAGAAGAAGCTATTGCTATGGGGGGCGGGGATCTTTTTGTCGCCATGGATGCAAATGCTCGGCATAAAGGTATTAAGTTTCCTGGACATAATCATGCTTCTATTTATGATGTAATAACCATGGAGCCTTTGGTGAAAAGAATATTACAAAATTATGGAATTGAAATTAAAACTAATACCAGAGTGGTAGATGTGTTGAAATATGGTAAAAAGATACAGGCGTTAATCGTAGATGGTGGAAATGAAATAAAGGCAGATGTATTTGTTGATGCTACTGGTACAGCAGGACCGATGGGTAACTGCCTTACATATGGAAATGGTTGCGCCATGTGTGTGCTGCGCTGTCCGGCCTTTGGACCACGAATTAGCGTTACTGCCAAAGCAGATGTAAAAGAGATAATGGGGCGAAAAGCTGATGGGTCATTTGGCGCTATGAGTGGGTCTTGCAAAATTAATAAAGACTCACTAAGTCGGGAAATAAGAGATAGATTAGAGAGTGAAGGTGTTGTCGTACTACCAGTACCAGAAAAATTACAAAAAAATGGATCTTTAGGTAAAAAAGCTTGTACCCAATATGCCATCACTGAATATGCAGTGAATTTAGTATTACTCGATACTGGTCATGCGAAGTTGATGACATCCTATTTTCCTATAGAAGATCTGCGGACCATTCCAGGTTTGGAACAGGCTCGCTACGAAGATCCTTATGCTGGCAGTATTGGTAATTCTATGAGATATTTGGGAAGTGCTCCTTGTGATAATACGTTAAAGGTTGAGACAATCGAAAATCTATTTTGCTGTGGGGAAAAAGCAGTAATCCTTGTCGGTCATACTGAAGCTGTGATTACTGGGCTGCTCGCAGGGAATAATGCAGTTCGTCACTGTTTGGATATGCAATATTTAGAATTGCCACGAACTTTGGTTTCTGGTGACTTTATTGCTTTTGTCCATGAACAGATGCAATCAGAAATAGGTTTACGCATGCGTTATACATTTTCTGGTTCTGTATACTTTGAACGTATGAAGGCGATGTCTCTATATTCCACCAATCGCGCAGAAATAAATGAACGGGTAAGGAATGTTGGGTTAAATGAGGTTTATAATGAATGTCTGGTATAGGAGGTATAAACATGCGTAAGAATATCTCCCAATGTATTGATATCAATTCAAAATATTGCCCATGTCTACTTGCTGAGACCAATCACTGTATTTTTTGTAGCCACCTTAAGGGGGAGGCAACTTGTAACTGTAATTGGTCAGGAGTATGCATATTATATGAACAGCATTGGCAACATAAAAAAACACAACAGATCGAAGAACCTATAAAAACAAGAATCGAGGAACAAGTTGAGTTTATTATAAAAGAACAAATTGGGCAAAATACATATGTCCTTGAATTTGAGGTAACGACTGAATTGGCAGAGCAATTAAAAAAAATAGGATCATTTGTATTTGTACGCTGCCCAAACGATCCGCACTTTTTTTATTTTCCGATTAATATTATGAAGGTTGAGGGAAATACTTTGCGGGTAGGTGTTGAGTCAATTGGTCCTAAATCAATCAAAATTTTAGGGTCAAATAATAATAAATTAGTAGTGCGCGGTCCTTATTATAATGGAGTTTTAGGAGGACCCTGGATTGACAATATAACTGATGGTAATATAATATTAGTAGCTGGTGGTATAGGGCAAGCGCCTGCATTTCCCCTTGCTGCGAAACTGATGAGTAATAACAATAAGGTCATGGCAATGTTAGCACCTGGTAAGGTCGGCAAAATTTTCATCGACAAAGAATTAGGTGAAATGGGCGTACAGGTGCATAATGTGCCTTCTCTACGTCAGTTTGGTATGCCGATGCTCAGAGAATGGTTTGCCTTGAACCCTGATTTGATAGTAAGTGCTGGGCCTGATGAACAGCATTATGGAGTTATTGAAGCTATGCAGGCCGCAGGAGTTAATATACCGATGGTAGCGACTAATAATGCCACCATGTGTTGTGGTGAAGGTATTTGCGGTAGCTGCTTGAGAAAAACCAGGGATAATAAAATTATTAGAATGTGCAAACAACAAACTGACTTCTCAAAAATTATTGAGGATTAATTATAGTTGTAAAGGAGTTTATTATGTTAGAACGTCTGCAGAAAGTTATGAGTCAAGCTGGAATTGCTTCCCGGAGAGAGTCTGAAAAAATAATACAAAGTGGTAGAGTCACGGTAAATGGTAAGGTGGTTACAGAACTGGGCACCAAAGTTATGCCAGGCAACGATAAAATTATGGTTGATGGTAAGCGGATAGAAGGACAAAAATTTGTATATATTCTTCTGAACAAGCCTAAAGCTGTATTAACTACCTTGAATGATCCCCAAGATCGTAAAACAGTAGCATCTTTGGTTAGTGATATTCCGCAAAGAATATATCCTGTAGGTCGCCTTGATTATAATACAGAAGGATTACTCTTATTAACTAATGATGGGGCGTTAACACATTCATTGATTCATCCAAGTAAAAAAATTAATAAGACATACATAGCTAAGGTTTCTGGAGAACCCTTGCAAGAAAAAATTGATTTATTGAGGGTTGGTATTGAGCTAGAGGATGGCAAGACAGCGCCAGCCATCATAGACTTTGTGGAGTATGATCGGGAAAAAGATCTTACAAGCTTAAGAGTAACGATTCATGAGGGGAAAAATCGTCAAATTCGGCGAATGTTTGAGGCGATTGGCTCTGATGTGAAGCAACTGAAACGCATCAAATTTGCCTTCTTAACCCTTGATGGTGTAAAACGTGGTGGATATCGGCATCTACTTGCTAGTGAAGTAGAAGAACTGCACAACCTTAATAAATAAATAAGAGTGTGAGCCCTTATTTGTAACATAATAAGGGCTTTTTGTTTTAGACTATATAGGTATAAGTATAATATGAAAAGGTGATTACATGAAAAAAATTATTGTAATTGGCGGCGGGGCAGCAGGTATGATGGCAGCTATTAGTGCAAGTCAACATGGTGCTCAGGTAACCATTTTAGAAAAGATGTCTGTTCTTGGTCGAAAATTATCTATAACTGGTAAAGGTCGATGTAATATTACTAATGTTGCTGATAAACAAACCATTATCAAAAATATGCCGGGAAATGGTTCTTTTATTTATAGTGCTTTATATCGTTTTAGCAACCAAGACATTATTGATTTTTTACATAATCATGGTGTCATGACTAAAGTAGAAAGAGGCGGCCGGGTTTTTCCTGTTAGTGATAATGCTAAAGAGGTGGTTGACGCTTTTAGAAAAGCCTTTAAAGAACTTAATGTTGAAGTCGTGATAGGACAAGCAGTAAAAAGAATTATTATGCATAATGGCCGTGTTACAGGGGTACTTGCTGGCAATAATGTAGAATATGCTGCCGATGCTGTAATTTTAGCGACTGGCGGTGCTTCCTATCCGGCCACGGGCTCGACTGGAGATGGCTATCGTATGGGGCAAATGGTTGGACATACGATTGTACCATTAAAACCATCCTTGGTGCCACTTGAAGTTGGCGAAAACTGGATAGGTGAATTACAAGGATTATCACTAAAAAATGTTGTAGCCAGTGTAATTTTTGATGGCAAAAAAGTAGCAGATGAATTTGGCGAAATGCTATTTACTCATTACGGCTTATCCGGGCCCATCATTTTATCATTGAGTAAAAAAGTTGCCGAATTATTAAGTGGTAAGCCAGGACAAGAAGTTTTGCTAGCAATCAACTTAAAGCCTGCGTTAACAGCGGAAGTTCTTGATAAACGTATTCAACGAGATTTTGAAAAGTTTGCTCGCAAGCAACTCAAAAATTCACTTGGTGAATTGTTGCCCGCTAAATTAATTAATGTGATTATTGATCTTGCTTATCTTGATCCAGATAAGTTTGTGCATCAGATCACTAAAGAAGAGCGTACTCGTCTGCTAGAACAGATTACGAATTTGACATTTACAATAACAGGTACAAGACCGGTCAGTGAAGCTATTGTTACAGCAGGTGGCATACATGTAAAAGAAATTAATCCTAAGACCATGGAATCAAAATTGGTTGAAGGATTATATTTCGCGGGTGAAGTTATTGATATTGATGGCTATACCGGTGGGTTTAATTTGCAGGCTGCATTTTCTACAGGTTATGTAGCTGGTCAGAGTGCTGCAGAAATATAAGGGCTGAATTCGTATAACCTGATCAGCAAAGGTTGCATAATAAGTTAATTGATAAAAACGGAGGCATCAACAATGAGGAGATCCAAAGATAAATGGATTATACGTGTTGAAGATGTATTATTGCGTTTGATAATAATTTGTATTACAACGCTACTGCTATCGCAACTATTGCTTTTGAAAGATGGAACACGACAGTATTTATCGAAAGTTGATAAAATGGAAGGTGAGGACCTTACTTCGACCATGCCTTTATATGCAGATACGCCACTGCAAATCACTGAAGAAACTACGGTGCTAAAAAACTATCAAAATTTACTGCGAAAAAGTGAAGTAATCGTGATTAAAATGATTAAAAACTCTAATAATCCTTATGTTTTTATTATGGTAAATGGCAAGAAAGTATCTGACTTCGGTAAGGGTGATAATAAGCTTACAGTCTATGATGGTGATTATATTGAGATAGATGCTACAGCACTTAGCCAGCCTGTTCAATTTATTATTAAAGTTCCAGATAACAGCTTGTTATCTCCGCAAGATGGCTTGGTTGTGGAAGGGGCAAAGGCGATTATTGCAGTTGGTAAAATAAAATTCAAGAATTAATGAAAAGGATAATGATATTTTATGGTGAACTATATATACATATATTCTTGTTCATTCTTCGGAGGAACATATAAATGATTATTATTATGACTGATCCAACTACGCAACAAATTGACCGTATACTTTTGAAGCTGCGGCAGCATAAATTAGAAGCTAATTGTCTGCAAAGCTATGGAAAGACAGTGATCACTGCGATTGGTAATTCAGATACTTATGATGCTGGATTTTATGAACGTATGCCTGGCGTAGAAAAAGTAATATCGATAGTAACACCATTTAAGTTGGTTAGCCGTGAATTCCGGCAGGAAAATACGGTGGTAACAGCTGGTAGTGCCATATTTGGCGGTAATGCTGTAGCAGTGCTTGCTGGTCCATGTGCTATAGAAAGTTATGAACAGTTATATGAAACCGCAGTGTTGATAAAACAAGCAGGGGCATGCATGCTGAGGGGGGGAGCATATAAACCAAGGACATCTCCATATAGCTTTCAAGGATTAGAACAAGAAGGATTGAAAATACTCCAAACAGTATCCAGGGAAGTCGGACTACCTGCTATATCTGAAGTGACTGATCCACGCCATGTTGAATTAATGAGTGATTATGTAGATATGTTGCAAATTGGGACGCGTAATATGCAAAACTTTGCACTTTTAAAAGAGGTTGCTAAGAGTGCAAAACCAATATTGCTAAAACGTGGAATATCGGCTACTATGGAAGAATGGCTGATGGCAGCTGAGTACATAATGGCTGGTGGTAACGAAAATATTGTCTTATGTGAACGTGGTATTCGGACTTTTGAAACATATACACGCAATACATTAGATTTAAATGCAGTACCTATGATAAAGTATCTCAGCCATTTACCTATTATTGCTGATCCTAGTCACGGCACAGGGAATTGGCGTTTGGTTACTCCTATGTCTAAGGCTTCCCTAGGCGCAGGTGCTGACGGTTTAATTATTGAAGTACACCCATGTCCAGAGGAAGCTGTATCTGATGGGCAACAGTCATTAACATTTAGTAATTTTAATCAATTAATGGAAGAACTTCAGCCGGTGGCCATAGCTATGGGACGCAGTCTTTAATAATGGAGGCGCTTATGAAAAAAATAATTATTGCCATTGATGGACCAGCTGGGGCGGGAAAGAGCACAGTAGCTCAAATTGTGGGCCAGCGTCTTAATTATACTTATATTGATACAGGAGCAATGTATCGGGCGATAGCTTGGAAAGTGCTGCAAGATGGCTTAAGTGTGAATGATATAGAAGAGATTATAACTATTGCCCAAAGTATTAATATTAAGTTAAATTATATTAATGGTAAAACCAAAGTATTTGTGGATGAATATGATGTTACTGCTGAAATACGTGATCCTAGTGTTTCATGTATTGTGCCAGAAATCGCTCAAGTTGCAGCTGTACGTGAGGCTATGGTTAGACTTCAGCAATCAATGGCAGCTCAGGGTGGTGTGGTTATGGATGGTCGTGATATTGGTACACATGTGTTGCCAAATGCAGATATAAAGATATTTTTGACAGCATCAATTGAGGAACGAGCACAGCGCCGCTGGCGAGAATTAACAGATAAAGGCTTTGTTGTTAGTTTGGAAGAACTTACGAGAGATATAGCAGCACGTGATAAAAAAGATTGCGAGCGTGATATCTCGCCATTAATACAGGCATCTGATGCCATATTGCTTGATACTACCGCGATTTCTATTGAACAAGCGGTAATTGCAATTTTGAAACTTTGTGAGGAGCGACAGGATTTTGTATAGTTTTTTCAAGATATTGCTATATTACTTTTTTAAAGTATTTTTTCGCTTTAAAATTATTGGGGACGAACATATTCCGGCTAGTGGCGGTGCTGTTATTGCTGCTAATCATATTAGCTTATGGGATCCTCCTGTGATTGGTGCTGCTTGTACTCGATCAATTAATTTTATGGCTAAGGAAGAGTTATTTGCCATATCTGCATTTAAGTGGATTATTACTAAGTTAAAAGCTTTTCCTGTACGTCGTGGCGCAGCTGATCGTACAGCCATCAGACATGCTATTAGTTTATTGAAAAATGGTGAAATTCTGGGTGTTTTTCCTGAAGGGACACGTAGCATAACAGGGGAGTTGGGCAAACCAGAACCAGGAATCGCTATGATTGTATTAAAAGCTGGGGTACCAATCATTCCTGTGGCGATCATTGGTACGAATAAAGTATTTAGAGGTGGATGTATATTGCCACAATTTATAATAAAATTTGGTAAGCCAATTATTATAAAAGAAGAAAAAGCAGATAAAGAAATGATGGAAAAGATCAGTAATACAATCATGCTAGAAATTTCATGTTTGTTAAAAGAGAGGTAAATATGAAGATAATTGCGGCCCAGCACAGTGGTTTTTGTTACGGCGTTAAACGTGCAGTAGGGATGGCAGAGGAGTGTATTGGCAAACCTGGCACGATACATACACTAGGACCGATTATTCATAATCCGCAAATGGTTAAGCGGTTGTCAGATGAAGGTATTAGTGTGGTGAATGATTTATCGCAAATTAATGATAGTAGTACAGTAATAATTCGTTCACATGGTGTAGGGCCAGAGATATACGCAGAAGCTAAGGCTAAAAGTGTGGAAATAATTGATGCTACTTGCCCCCATGTGAAAAAAGCTCAGCAAGCTGCTCATCAACTATTTAAAGATGGCTATACTGTGGTAGTCATTGGAGAGAAACATCATCCCGAAGTTAAAAGTATTGTAGAATGGTCAGATAATACTGCTTTGGTGGTGGAAACAGTAGCTGAAGCTATGAAAATACCTGATTACGCCAGAATAGGTGTTGTGGCACAGACTACTTTTGGTGGCAATGTTTTTCAAGCAATTGTTGATGTTTTACAAGGTAAGTGTGATGAATTAAAAGTGAGTCGCACGATTTGTACAGCGACAGATCTTCGTCAACAGGCAGCCCTCGCGCTAGCAAGTAAAGTGGATGTAATGATCGTGGTTGGGGGGAAAAACAGCGCTAATACTTCGCGTTTGAAAGAACTGTGTAGTGATGCTGGTAGTATTGTTTATCATATAGAAACAGCTCAGGAATTAATGATAGAATATTTTGAAGGGGTACAAACAGTAGGTATTACTGCAGGTGCATCTACCCCAGACTATTTAATTGAGGAGGTTTATCAAAAAATGCAAGAATTTGATAAGATATTAGACAGTGGGCTCAAAAAATTAGAGCAAGATAGCATTATAAAAGGCACAGTGGTAGGTATTCGCCAAGCAGAGGTGTTTGTAGATATTGGCTACAAAGCGGAGGGTATTATCACTTTAGCAGAACTGGCATATCCAGTACCGGAAAATGCGGCTGACGTGGTAAGTAATGGGGAAATTATTGATGTTTATGTATTAGATGCTGAGACCCATGATGGTGTAATAAAACTTTCTAAAGTAAAAGCTGATCAAATAGTCGCGTGGGATAAATTGGAAAGTGCATTGCATGATGAGCAAACTGTAGAAGGTAAAGTATTGGAAGTTGTGAAAGGTGGTTTAAAAGTAGCAGTTTTTGGCATCAATGGCTTTATTCCTGCTTCTATGGTTGAACTTAGCTTTACAGAGGATTTATCACCTTTTGTTAATCAAACACTCACGCTGATGCCAATTGAAGTTGATCCCATAAAAAAACGTGTTATATTATCCCGTAAAGTTTTACTAGAGAAAGAACGGCGCCTTCGAGAAGAGGCAATTTTTACTACCTTAGCAGTGGGACAGTCCCTAACAGGTACAGTGCGGCGTATTGTTGATTTTGGTGCTTTTGTTGATATCGGCGGTATCGATGGGCTAGTTCATATTTCTGACTTGTCTTGGCATCGTGTTAAGAGCCCTCATGAGGTTGTCAGTATCGGTGATGAAGTACAGGTAACAGTTTTAAAGATTGATAATGCTGGAAAGCGAATTTCCTTGAGTTTAAAACAAGCTGGGCGTGATCCTTGGCTAGATGTGGTAGAACAATTTTCAATCAATAAAATTGTAACAGCTACAATCAGCAGAATCACGACTTTTGGGGCTTTTGCAGAATTAGTACCAGGTGTTGAAGGTTTGATTCATGTTTCGGAAATGTCAGATCAGAGAGTCCAGAAGGTAGAAGAAATAGTCAGTGTAGGGCAGCAAGTAACTGTAAAAATTTTGGATATCAATAAAGAAAATAAGCGTATTGCTCTTAGTATCAGCAAAGCGAAGGAAGATGTTGAACGAGAAGAGTATAGTGATTATTTAGGTACACAAGAGAGTACAGGTCTTACACTTGGTGATAAATTCGCTCATTTATTCAAGCAGCGGGATTAGGGAGATGACAGGGTGCGTCAATCACGGAAATTAGATCATATAAAATATTCTCTATCACTTGCAGACGGTCCTGGCATTAGTGGGTTTGCCGATATTGGGCTTATACATAATTGTTTGCCTAATTTAGGATGGGATGAGCTTGATATTTCAAGCTCAATTGCTGGTATACCTATTAATAATCCGCTTATCATTAATGCGATTACTGGTGGCGCTCATGATGTTACAACAGTGAATGGACAGATTGCTGAGTTTGCACGCTTGACAAATACAGCAATGGCTGTTGGTTCTCAATATGCAGCACTTGAATATCCTGAAGTTGAGCAGTCTTATAAAATTGTTCGAGAAAAGAATCCTAACGGCATTATTTTTGCAAATTTAGGAGCTTATGCTACCCCAAGGCAAGCACAGCTGGCAGTAGACATGATAGATGCACAAGCTATTCAGATTCATTTAAACGTAGCCCAGGAACTTATTATGACTGAGGGCGACCGAGATTTTTCAGGGTATTTAATTAATATTGCTAATATTGTTGAGAGGGTTAAGGTTCCTGTCATTGTAAAAGAAGTAGGTTGTGGTATTGCTAAAGAACAAGCTAAACAACTCGCAGAGATAGGCATTAAGGCTATTGATGTTGGCGGCATGGGTGGAACTAACTTTTTGGCGATTGAAGCAGCCCGCAGTCAAATTGACATATATCCTGAAACATTGAGCTGGGGAATTCCGACGGCAATCAGTGCAGTGGAAATAATGTCAGTCCTTCCCAGACATGTTGATATGGTGGTGTCAGGTGGTATACGTACAGCCCTCGATGTGGTGAAATCCCTGGCATTAGGGGGCACCGGGGTAGGTATGGCTACACCGATCATTAGAATGTTGCATGAAAAAGATATTGAGTATACTGTGAATTGGTTTAATAATCTTTTGCATGAGATTAAATGTTATATGATATTATCAGGGATAGCTAACATAAAGGATTCAGCAAAAGTACCAGTGGTCATCACTGGTTATACTAAGGAATGGTTGATGGCCCGTGGAATTGATACAACTCAATATGGAATTAGAACGTAATACATATTCTCATTCCGCGTAAAAATAATACGAAAAAAGCATGACTGATGTTATGCTTTTTTTCGTATTACTTTTACGATAAGGGGGAAAGATAAGCCATAAAATATAGTAGAGGTGAATAATATGAATATGCCAATAGGAATGATGATGCTATTGGTGGTTGGAGTCTTGGTTTACTTTGGTATTGCCCACAGAATACTTGATAGAATGCGTTTAACAGATAAGCAGGCTTTACTGTTTATTGCCGCTATCATAGTGGGTAGCTTTATCGACATTCCTCTTATGAGTGCTCCAGTACAGCTAAGTATTAATGTAGGAGGAGCACTGCTGCCTGCCTTACTAGCTGTCTGGTTAATTTTTAAGGCAGATGAGACAGGTGAGAAATTACGAGCAATATTTGCAACTATTTTAGTCGCTGCAGCGGTATCTTTAGGGTCACGTTACTTGCCATACGAACCAGAAAATATGTTTTTGGACCCTAAACTTATTTATGGTATTTCAGCAGGCATGATTGCTTATTTGGCTGGGCGCTCCCGTCGCAGTGCCTTTATAGGTGGGGTCTTAGGCATTGTTTTAAGTGATATTATCCACATGACTACAATTATTAGGTTGGGTATTCCTGGAACAACTGACGTTGGAGGAGCTGGTGCTTTTGATGTAGTCATTATTGCCGGTATTGTAGCTGTAATGGTTGCTGAGCTTGTAGGAGAAACTCGGGAAAAATTGCAGGGTGGACCCATTCTAGGTAACCATCGTCCAGAAGGATTATATGAATTTAGTAAGGAAATCTCTCACACTGATCAAAAACGTAAAGCGACTATTAAGCAAGATGATAGTAATTCTGATCATAATGATCAGAAAAATAGAGGTGATAATAATGAATAGGTTATGGGGAATAATTGTTGTTTTATTGTTCTTGTGTAGTACAATGATTAATTATGCTTACGCTCAGCAACCAGCTGAGCGGGGTTATGTTTCCTTTATTGATGAGAATGGTGTTACTGTTTATATAACTGGTTGGCAAACACGGATAGGCGATCAGTGTATTACAGAAAATAATAAGCGGTTTGAAGTTGTGAATATTGAAGGCGAAATAGCTCACGTAAATTTTATTGGTGAAGTTGATTTGACCCAATATGGACAACCTATGAATAATAAGTTATTAAGTATTTTAAGTCCACACATTGCCTGGGCTCAAGGCAAAGGCAAGGTAGCTATTTATCATACTCATTCTGATGAGTCTTATGTCCCGACTGATGGAAAAGAAAGTATCCTAGGGGCTGGGGGAATTTATAAAGTAGGGGATTCTTTTACAAGTGCTCTTCAAGCTAATGGCATGGAAGTTATTCACTCTGATGCCAAACATGATCCCCATGACAATATGGCTTATGAACGATCTCGACGCACTGTTGTAGATCTTTTAAAACAACAACCTGATGCTATTTTCGATGTTCATCGTGATGCTGTGCCACCTGAAGTTTATAGTACTACTATAAACGGACAGGATGTTAGCAAAGTACAGTTAGTGGTCGGTAAATATGGAGCAACTGGTAAACAAATCGAAGACTATGCTCTGCAAATTAAAGCTGCTTCAGATAAGCAACATCCTGGTCTGATAAAAGGCATCTTTTTTGCAAAAGGCGGAGATTATAATCAAGATTTATTTCCCAAATCTATGTTATTGGAAGTAGGGGCACATACTAATAGCCGCCAATCTGCAGAGAGAGGTGTTGCGTTATTTGCTGATGTTATTCCTACTATATTAGGGAAAACAGCTGCTACTCCTGAAAATACAGCGGGAACAACTGGATTTGGTACTACAGAAGCAGGGCCATCTGGTGCTAGTAAATCAATAGGATGGATTGTAGGATTCGTTATTGTTGGTATAGCAGCCTTTTTGTTCTTAAGCACTGGCAGTATGAAAGAAGCAAAATCAAAACTTAAACAGTTTACTACAACTGAATTCGCTAACTTTTTCGGTTCTGTTAGGAAAGGCAAAAAACAAGCTAAAAAAACAAATAATGAAAAAGATGAAGATTAGTATTGACGTAGATCAATTATTTTCACATAATATAAGTAGTGCCTCATTAATAATTGTAGTATTTATTGGAAATAGTATAGATTCCGTAAATACAGAGTGATGCTTTTTTCATCACTCTGTATTTATTTGCAGGAAATAAATAAATAATAAGGAATATACACAAGAGGTGAGAAATTTGGCATATAACGGTATTATTGCAACAGTTATACCAGATACAATTGCCGCTCAATTGGGATTAGAGCCTGGCGATCGTTTAATCACAGTTGACGGAGAGAGTATCAGAGATATTATTGATTTGAGTTTTGCATTAGCAGATGAGAGTGTAGAACTTGTAATTGAAAAGCAAAATGGTGATCGGGAAATTCTGGAAATCGAAAAAAAATATGATGAAGATTTAGGTATTGAATTTGAAAGTGCGGTTTTTGATGGTGTACGGCGGTGTGCCAATAAATGCATTTTTTGTTTTGTAGACCAAATGGCACCAGGTATGAGGGAAAGTTTATATGTCAAAGATGATGACTATAGGCTATCGTTTTTATATGGGAACTTTGTTACACTAACTAATAGTGGTCCCCAGGATATTAATCGAATTAGCAGGCTTCACTTATCACCCCTATATATATCAGTACATACCACAAATAGTGATTTGCGTAAAAAAATGCTAAATAATAAGAATGCAGGCAAAATTATGGAGCAGTTAAGCACGTTAATTACTAATGGTATTGAGATGCACACTCAAGTTGTATTATGCCCAAATATCAATGATGGCGACGAACTGGAAAAAACTATTAATGATTTATATTCCCTGCATCCTAGTATTTTATCTATGGCTATTGTTCCTGTAGGACTCAGCCGCTACCGAGAAAATTGTTATTCCCTAGAAGTATTTACCCCTAAGAAGGCCCTTGATGTTGTTACTATGGTAAATAAATGGCAGCAAAAGTGTCGTAAGAAAAGCGGTACATCTTTTGTATACTTATCTGATGAATTTTATCTTGCCGCGAATCAACCTATACCTGAATACGACTTGTATGATGGATTTCCCCAATTAGAAAATGGTATCGGCCTTATTCGAAATTTCCTACATGAATGGCAGCGGGAAGCTATAGTGGCAACTGGTTATCAAACGCCCCATCACCTAGATGTAGTATGTGGTGTATCAGCACAACAAGTTTTGGAACCTCTATTAGCTGCTGTAAAAATCCCCAATTTGACAATTGGTGTTATAGTTGTTGAGAATGAGTTTTTTGGTAAAGATATAACTGTCAGTGGTTTATTAACTGGTCAGGATATAGCTCGCACGTTGACACAAGGTAGTGAAGCGCGAACAGGGGTTATCATTCCTGGTACCGCCTTAAGAAGAGGTGAAGGGGTCTTTTTGGACAATATGACATTGGATGAGCTAGAACGCCATGTAGCTGTTCCTGTACGTGCTGTATATGGTGCTGAAGATTTACGGGAATTATTACAGTCTTGGAGGTAATATTATGGCTGATCTTGGGCTGATTCAAGTATATACTGGTAATGGTAAGGGGAAAACTACTGCTAGCATGGGCTTGGCATTTAGGTCATGTGGACATGGATTTAAAGTATGTATGATTCAATTTATGAAGGATAATAAAGAATACGGTGAATTCAAGGCCACTAAGTATCTGCCTGGTTTCAAACTTATTCAAGTTGGGCGCAATGATTTTGTCAATCTAGAAAATCCCGAAGAAATCGATATTAATCTGGCAGCGCAAGGTTGGAAGCTGGCAAAGTCCATCATCTTGTCTGGAGAATATGATATTGTTATTCTTGATGAAATTAATGTGGCTATGGCTTCAAAGTTGCTCGATGTTGATGCAGTTGTAAAGTTTTTAACAGAGGATTGTAAAATTTTGATAAAAATGCCGGAAGTAATCTTGACAGGCCGATATGCCCCACCCCAAATTATTGAAATTGCCCATTTGGTAACTGAAATGCAGGAAGTTCGTCATAATTATGCAGATGGGATGGAGTCTCGTCAAGGTATTGAATTTTAAAGAATATATTGATGTGTATAGGAGATATATATATATGAATAAACCAATAGTAGCCATTGTTGGACGTCCGAATGTTGGTAAGTCAACTTTATTTAATTACATAGGCCAGAAAAGGGTTTCAATTGTGGAAGATATGCCTGGGGTGACTCGAGATCGCATTTACCTTGACGCAGAATGGCTTGATCGTGAATTTACGATGATTGATACTGGTGGTATTGAACTAGAATCAACAGACAAAATTTTAACATCCATGCGTTATCAAGCTAAACTGGCCATTGAAGAAGCAGATGTAATTTTATTTATTGTGGATGGTAAGGTGGGTTTAACATCCGCAGATGAAGCAGTTGGTATCATTTTGCGTAATACGCGTAAGCCAGTAATCGTAGTTGTCAATAAAGTTGACAATATGCAAAAAGCCAATGAAATTTATGAATTTTACAATTTAGGACTTGGTGATCCAATTGCAATTTCAGCGGCAAATGCCTTAAATATTGGAGATTTGCTTGATGAAGTTGTTAAATGCTTGCCAAATGAAGAAATAGTAGAAGAAGATAATGAAAAAATTAAAGTTGCAATCATTGGTCGTCCGAATGTAGGAAAATCTTCATTGGTTAATCTTTTGGTTGGTGAAGAACGGGTTATTGTAAGTGATGTAGCTGGTACGACTCGTGATGCTATCGATACTCATTTTACCAAAGATGATACTGAATTTATATTGATTGATACTGCTGGCATGAGGCGTAAAGCTCGAATAGAGCTGCCTGTAGAACGATATAGTGTTATGCGTGCCCTGCGGGCAGTTGACCGCTCTGATGTTGTCTTGATGGTGGTTGATGCAGTAGATGGTGTTACTGAACAGGATAAAAAAATTGCAGGCTATGCCCATGATGCAGGTAAGGCTTGTGTTATTATTGTCAACAAATGGGATTTGGTGGAGAAAGATAGTAAGACAACTCTTCGTTATACTGAAAATATTCGCACAGAGCTCGCGTTTATGCAATATGCACCTGTCTTGTTTGTTTCAGCTCTTACCAAGCAACGGGTATCACGGATTACAGAATTAATAAAATTTGTGGCGGAGCAACATACCATGCGTGTAGCGACCAGTGTTTTAACCCAAGTTATTGAGGATGCAGTGTCCATTAATCCTCCACCGTCCCAACATGGTCAACGTTTAAAAATAATGTTTACTACCCAACCAAATGTAAAACCGCCGACATTTGTCTTTTTTGTGAACGATCCGGAAATTATGCATTTTTCCTATTTGCGCTTTTTAGAAAATAAACTACGGGAAAGCTTCGGTTTTGAAGGAACACCTTTAAAATTGGTGGTGCGTGGACGTAAAGAAGAAGATTGAAAATAACATAGGGAGGAGAGTGATGAAATGGATTATTTAATAATCACGATATTCGGTTATCTAATTGGCTCAATTCCCAATGGACTCATTATTGGTAAGAGACTATATGATGTTGATTTACGCCATTTTGGCAGTAAAAATATCGGTGCAACCAATGCTTTTCGGACACTGGGTTTGTGGCCAGCTGTATGGGTGTTTCTGACTGATGCCGCTAAAGGCGTTATTGCCGTCTATCTTGCTAATTATGTTTTAGATACACCCATAGCATTATTATTGGGTGGTATTGCCGCTATTGCTGGACATAACTGGTCGATTTTTTTGAAATTTACAGGGGGCCGGGGTGTTGCTACCGGTTTAGGTGTTATTGCTGTATTGGTTCCTAAAATTACAATAGTAATATTTTTAGTATGGGCAGTTATTGTATATGTTACTCGCTATGTATCGTTAGCCTCCATCGTGGCAGCTGTATTTGTGCCAATTTTTATGTGGCTCATGGGCGAGCGAATTGAGTTCTTATGCTTTGGCATTATTGCAGCTCTATTTGTTGTGGTTAGACATAAGCCTAATATTGAGCGATTACTTAAGGGGCAGGAATTGAAAATAAAATTAGGTAAGATGGCAACTGACATTAAAAAAGAAAAATAGTAGTGATTAAAGAAAAGACTTGGCGATCACCAAGTCTTTTCTTTATTTTGTAATAATATTATCAGCATGTCATATATTTATAAAGATGAATTTGCTATTAGTTAATTACTTTTTAAAATACTAAGACCTATTACTCGGTTATGATTTTGCTTCAAGGGAGGGATGACTGCGGGTGTAACAACGTGCTCTAATATTTTACATAAAGCGCAGTTATGGGGAGGGGAATATTGAATGGAAAAATTTGACTTGTTTAGAGATATTGCCGAACGTACTGGCGGTGATATTTATATTGGTGTTGTAGGTCCGGTACGCACAGGCAAATCAACATTTATCAAACGTTTTATGGAAACAATGGTTCTTCCAAACATTATAGATCCTTACGAAAAAGAACGTGCTAAAGATGAATTACCACAAAGCGCAGCTGGGAAAACAATTATGACGACTGAGCCTAAGTTTGTTCCCAATGAAGCAGTAGAAATTAATGTCAAAGATAATATTAATGTTAGAGTCAGAATGGTTGATTGTGTAGGTTATACAGTTGATGGAGCTTTAGGCTATGAAGAACAAGATGGCCCTCGAATGGTACTTACGCCTTGGTTTGATCAAGAGGTCACTTTTCAAGAAGCTGCAGAAGTAGGTACTAGAAAAGTAATTGCCGAACATTCTACTATTGGTTTAGTAATTACTACTGATGGTAGTGTGACTGATTTACCTCGAGAAAAATATATACCATCCGAAGAACGGGTGATCAGTGAGCTAAAAGAATTACAAAAACCATTTTTGGTGGTATTAAATACCAACCGTCCGTCAACTAAAGAAACGCGTGAGCTCATTGCTAAACTTGAGAATGCATATGATGTACCTGTTATTCCAGTTGATTGTGCTCAACTTAATCAAGATGATATTTATGCTATTTTACAAGAGGTGCTATACGAATTCCCCGTAAAAGAAGTTAACATTTCTTTACCCAAATGGGTGGAAGAGTTGGAAACTGAGCATTGGCTACGAGGAAAATTTGATGGGGCTGTACAGGAAGTGGTGCAATATGTAAGGCGACTCCGGGATATTGATAGGGCTATTGATGATTTGTCAGGCTATGAATTTGTAGCAGATGTAATTCTGCATGATATGGATCTTGGTAATGGCATTGCCGTCATTGAGATAACTGCCAGAAATGATTTGTTCTATCAAGTATTAGAAGAATTGACAGGCTTTACTATTTCAGGTGAACATCACTTGCTACGGCTGATGCAAGATTTGTCAGTAGCTAAACGTGAGTATGACAAACTAGCAGGTGCTCTTGAACAAGTCCGTCAGACTGGTTATGGTATTGTGTCGCCACAACTGGATGAAATGGTATTGGAAGAGCCTGAGATCATTCGAAATGGTAATCGGTTTGGGGTAAAGCTAAAAGCAGCTGCTCCTTCATTGCATATTATCAGAACTGATGTGCAGGCTGAAATCTCACCAATTATTGGTAGTGAAAAACAAAGCGAAGAACTTGTTCAATATCTTATGAGGGAATTTGAGGGTGAGCCAGAGAAAATATGGCGCACTAATTTATTTGGTAAATCCCTTAACTCGTTAGTTCGAGAGGGCATTCAAAATAAACTCTCTAGTATGCCGGAAAGTTCTCAAATGAAATTGCGTGATACGCTGCAAAAAATTGTTAATGATGGTAGTGGAGGACTAATCTGTATCATTTTCTAAATAAAAAATTAGCCAGTCTGTACAGATTGGCTAATTTTTTATTATTTATACTTGTTTTAATAATATGTTAATGCTATAATGTCTACTGAGAGTAGATAAACATCCATATGTATAATACTGAAGGAGGGTTAAGTAGTGATTGGGCAAAAAGCCGTATTTTTTTTAGTTCGTGAAGAAATATTACCTGAAGCAATAAAGAAGACCATTAAGGTAAAGGATATGTTAAAACGTGGTGAAGCACGTACAATTAATGAAGCTGTAGAGAAAATGGAACTAAGCCGTAGTGCTTATTATAAATATAAGGATTATGTATTTCCTTTCTATGAAGCAAGTAAAGAAAAGATAATAACACTAGCTTTATTGCTTGAACATAAGCAAGGGGTACTATCTAAAGTGCTCAATACAATTGCTTATGATCATGGCAGTGTGTTGACGATTAATCAAGGCATACCATTACAAGGTGTAGCGAACGCTACTATTTCAATTGAAACAGCGGAACTCGTTATTGATCTAGAAGCTCTACTCGATAAGGTAAGAATGATAGAGGGTGTAAAAAGATTAGAGGTATTAGGTCAAGCTTAAAAGGAGGATAAAAAAATGGAAAAGATAGTTCATGCTGGCTTACTTGGTATGGGAACTGTCGGGACGGGTGTTGTAAAAATACTAGCTAAGAATGCTCATGATATTTTACAAAAAGTTGGGATGCCTGTCAATATTAAAAAAATCATGGTGCGTCAGCTTGATAAACCCAGAAATGTGGATAGTAATGCTGAATTTACTACAAATATTGATGATATTATTAATGATAAAGATATAGATATTGTAGTTGAATTAATGGGTGGTATTGAGCCTGCTAAAGATTATATTCTACAAGCACTACGTGCAGGTAAGCATGTAATTACTGCTAATAAGGATGTTGTAGCTAAATGTGGCCAAGAAATACTCCAAGTTGCCGAGGAAAATAAAGTTGATTTTTTATTTGAGGCGAGTGTGGCTGGCGGTATTCCCATTATTCGGCCATTGAAACAATGTTTAGCAGCAAATAAGATTAGTGAAGTTGTGGGAATTATTAATGGTACAACAAATTATATGCTCACTAAAATGACGAATGAGGGGCTAGATTTTGATAGTGTATTGGCTGAGGCTCAGGCCAAAGGCTATGCGGAAGCTGACCCTACTGCTGATGTTGGAGGATTGGATGCTGCCCGTAAAATTGCCATATTGGCGTCGATTGCATTTGGTAGCAGAGTTTCCGTAGATGATGTTTATGTGGAAGGTATTACTAATATTTCCAAAGCCGATATTGGTTATGCCAAAGAGCTAGGGTATGTAATCAAACTATTAGCAATTGCTAAAGATGATGAACGTGGCATTGATGTACGTGTACATCCTGCATTTATCCCTTCTAGTCATCCTTTGGCTTCAGTACATGATGTTTTTAACGCTATCTATATTAAAGGTGATGCTGTAGGAGAAACCATGTTTTATGGGCGCGGTGCTGGGGAAATGCCTACAGCTAGTGCGGTGGTGGCCGATATTATTGATGTGGCTCGTAATATTAAGCATAATGCAAATAGCCGGATTCTATGTACTTGTTTTGAAGAAAAAAGCTTCTGTCCTGTAGAACAGACCGAATCCCCTTATTATATTAGATTGTTAGTCGAAGATAAGCCTGGAGTGCTCGCTGCGATTGCTGGTGCATTTGGTGCACAACTCGTTAGTTTACATTCAGTCATCCAAAAAAGTAAAGTGGCTAATTGCTCAGAACTTGTACTAATTACTAATCAAGTAGCTGATGCCAGCTTGCGCTTAGCTATTAATACACTTGCTGGTTTATCAGTAGTAAATAAAGTATGCAATGTGATTCGGGTGGAAGCCGACAACTTTGGTTAATCATACCTGATAAGATAGGAGAGAATGTATGTCAGCTGCTGTAAAAGTTCGTGTGCCAGGAACGACTGCCAATTGTGGTCCTGGCTTTGATGCATTGGGCATAGCCTGTACTATTTATAATGAACTGGAACTAATTTTATCGCAGGAAGGTAGTTTAGTCATTGAGGTAGAAGGCGAAGGAAAAGGAATGATCCCTGTTGATGAAAGGAATATTGTCTATCAAGTTATACAAAAGGTTTTAAGAAAAGTAGGTAAAAAATATCACGGTATTCATATTAAGATGGTTAATCAAATTCCGTTGTCTCGTGGTCTAGGTAGCAGTGCAGCTGCGATTGTGGCTGGACTATTTGCTGCAAATATTGCTACAGGAAATACCTTGAACAAAGATGATATTTTAGATATGGCGACAGCCATAGAAGGGCATCCAGATAATGTTGCTCCAGCTATATTTGGTGGTATTACAACAAGTGTAATACAAGGCGATCAGGTCCGTTATTTGCGCTTTATACCACCAGCGAAACTTAGCATGGTTGTAGCAATACCTGATTTTGATTTGTCTACTCATGCAGCGCGGAACGTCTTACCACAAACAGTTCCTTTTAAAGATGCTGTTTTTAATATTAGCCGGACGGCCTTAGTCATTGGGGCCTTATGCCAAGGTGAATTTCATCATCTACGCTATGCCCTAGAAGATAAAATACATCAGTCTTATAGAGAACACCTGATTCCTGGCATGCAGCAAGTATTTGATGCAGCCTTAGATAAAGGCGCATTAGGAGCTGCTATTAGCGGCGCAGGACCTTGTTTAATCGCCTTTGCCCAGGACCATTGTGATCAGATAGGTGCAGGGATGATACAGGCTTTTGCTAGCAAGCATATCAAGGCAAGTTATTTGGTTCTAGATATTGATACTGAAGGTGCAAAAGTAATTGGTGATTAAGAATAATTCATAAAACACTTTATAAAATATTGACATAATGTTAGAAAAAAGGTAAAATTAATGTTGTTAGTCGGGGCGTGGCGCAGCTCGGTAGCGCGTCTGTCTGGGGGGCAGAAGGTCGCAGGTTCAAATCCTGTCGCTCCGACCATTATTTATTAATCCCATATATAATAATATTAATACCTTGCAAATTTATCTTGCAAGGTATTTTTTGATGGAATTCAGAAAGTATATCACTTTCTCGATTTCAAATAAGAACGACTAAGGCTTTTCTTAGTGTAAGATTTTCTTACTTATTAAAGATTAATGATTGCAGGGACTTTGGGCCTAATGAAAAAGACGATTTAGTTGGTGGATTTTACTCAAATCATACGTAACTATATAATCATACGAAATTTGAGATATAATTCCACATAGGAGGTGCAATAGATTCCAATAGGAGTTATTATTTTTAAAGTAAGCGGGAAGCAATTAGTTATGCTTGATTTAAAAGCTCAGGATTTATGGGGAAAAGTAGAGGGACTACGTGAAGAACTTTATGATGTTGTTGATGGAAAAGGTATAAACTCCCCGGAAGCTATTCAGGTAAGGCGGAATTTAGATGAGAAGGTGAATGAATATTATCGTTTAAAAGAATGGGCTATCAGGCTGACGGAAATAGCTATTCTAAATATTAAAAAGCTTACAATGAAAGAAGTGGAAAAGGAAGTGGAATTATGAATAATATTATTCAACCAGCTATACAGCGGCAGGATGTTACTGTGGTAAAAAAAGGCCTATATCGCCACTATAAAGATAAATCCTATGAAGTGCTTGGAGAGGCAACTCACAGTGAAAGTCTTGAACCTATGGTTGTATATAAGGCGTTATATGGAGATTATGGCTTATGGGTAAGGCCAAAGAAAATGTTTCTTGAAAAAGTATTGTATAATGGGAAAGAAGTTCCGAGGTTCTGCTATATAGGAGAGGACAACCGTCCCTAAATTAGAGATTGAAAAAGAGAGAGTTGGCTAATAAAAAAAGACGTTTCTTGATAACTGACATGAGGCAGGTATCAAGAAACATCTTTTTTATTGTATCACCAAAAAAAACGAGAACACACTTGTAGGGAACATATGTACTGTGGTATAATTTGATAAACAGAACAAGTGTTCCGAAGGGGTGTTGGTATAAAATGATGAGGATATTATTGGTTATGACATTAATTATTACTTTATGGTCGATTACGCCGTTAGCTAGTTCCAACCCATATCTTCATGGAGGTACTTATGTCAATATTTACGTGAAATCCGGAGATACAGTATGGAGCATTGCTGCTAAATATGTGACTGATAGGGATGACATTAGGGATTTAACGCAAGCTATTAAACAACTAAACGATTTGAACAATAATACACAAATATTTCCGGGACAAGTCTTGAAAGTGCCTATGAAAATAATTAAGGTTTAATTCAATGCACTCAGCTAATCTGCGCTAGGTTTTTAGGTCATCAGAAAGCATAACCCTTTCACGATTCCCAAAAGCAGGCACAGGTTATTTCAGCAACGTTGTGATGGATTTTGTTCCATAGGCTAGCAGTCGAACATCCTTCTATCGGGATCTTGAGGCTTGGAGCATGTCAGGTTTTCTTTACGTTCTAGATAATTTTCATACCATTTTTTTATAAGTAGAGTCAGGGATATATTTACACTATAAAATATACATAAATACATTAAATAATCCCAATCCCAGAAGCCAAAAAGTATGTAAGTCCATCCAACGCTTACTATTACAGCAGCGAAAAAGGAAATAATATTTACTTTTATTGCTATAGCAATGCCATTTAAAAGATTTTGTGCATTTAATAATTTATCCATATGATGCCTCGCATAAAATTTATTTCAGTTAAATTATTACCATAATTTAACTGAAATATTCATAGGAGTATATATTTATCATGCTATTTATAACAAAAAATATCTTTGAAGTTAAAGCAAGGAGAAGTATAATTGGTAAAAGGATATTTGATAATTTTTCATGGTGAAAATAGATGTTGTTAATATGAAGATAATACCGATTTGAGGGAGCGTATATATCATGAATAGTGCCTTATTAACAGAACGATCCTTCGCTGAAATCATAGCATTTAACGGTGGACGGGTGTTTAGAGTGGGTGGGTGTGTCCGTGATCAGTTTATGGGAGTCAGTCCGAAAGATATTGATTTCAGCATAGTGGGTATGGTTAAGAAAAATTTCAAAATGATTTTCCCGGATGCCGAAGAGTATGGCAAGTCTTTTCCGGTTTTTCGACTGCCGATAGATGGCATAAAGTGTGAATTGGCTTTTGCGAGAACCGAGCGAAAAGTCGGTAGTGGTTATAAAGGTTTCAAAATATCATCCAACCCCAAAATAACTATTGAAGAAGATCTTTTCCGGCGCGATACGACCGTGAATTCCATTGCTATGGATTGCTTAACTGGAGAGATTATCGATCCTTTTAACGGTATCCAGGACATTAATAACAAGATACTTAGAGCCACTAGCCAGCATTTTGTAGATGATCCAATACGTGCACTGCGTCTTGCTGGTCAATCAGCCCGGCTGGGCTTTACAATCCATCCTGAAACTTTAATTCTGGCAAGTACTGTGGTGGATGAACTTAGAGATGAATCTGTTGAACGCATGCTCATTGAATTGACAAAAGTTTTGAATGAAGCTCAGAAACCGGGGACTTTTTTTCGAGTTCTGGCAGAAACAAAGTTATTGCAGGTGACCTTTCGAGAAATCTCAGATTTGTCGAAAGAAAACTTTGAAAGAGCAATGGTTGGTTTAGATGGAGTGGCGCAAGTTTCCAAAAATCTTAAAGTAAGATTTGCTGCTTTGGGGCTAGTATTGGATAGGGAAGCTTTATTAAACTGGGATAAAATAATGAGGTTACCAGCCGATTGGCTTGATTCAGCAATTGCTGTGGGTAAATTCACAGCAATATTAGAAACTCCGAGTCCTGAAAAAATTGTAATGGCAATCAACAGCTTGCGGCGTGGTGCATTGAGTGTGGAGGAGTTTGATATGATTGCTAGGGGAGCAGGACTAAACCTACCTATACTGAGCACATTCAAAGCTGCGATGACTTTATCTCAGTATGGTGATATGCCAGAGGATTTAAAAGGAAAAGAATTTGGTGAATGGTTAAGGAAGAAACATGTAGAGGTTATTGGGAAACTACTCTAGCTAAAAAGATCAGCATCTTATTAACTATTATCGTTAATGAGATGCTGATCTTTTTATAATATTTAAATCAAATTATATAGATTAGAATTGTTTATTGTTAATTTTATTAATTCGATTAGAGAGTTCTTCGGCACTAATGTCATTTTCTACTAGATTGGAAATTTTTTGGTTTCCTATGTACACAGCTCCGTCTTCGCCAACGATGGCAGTACCGATATCGATATTGTGGTAGGCTCTGGCAAGGTTCCCGGCAATTATATATGTTCGCTCTTCGGCAAGATAGTTATTCGTTTTGACTGGCGTTAGTACTTCTTGATCATCAATCATGATGGTCTTGTCATTTTTAACCCTTACATGATTATTACTGTATGTAGTCAATTTGGTTGAAAAATTATTTACTCGATCACTGGCTTTGGGATGATTATTAGGATTGACTACTTTGGCTAATCCTTCGTGATGTAATTCACCGTATATTGAACGCATTTTTACCATGGCAGCTGCTGCTCCCCCTGGGTTAAAGCCTGCTGCTACCGCGTAATCAAAGCCGAGATTATCAGCCTCCCACTCTTGTCCCATGGTGAACATTTCATTATTAATATAATTCGAACCGATGGTTGATAGGATATAACTGGTGTTATTTTGATTATTCGCTAAAAACAGGTCAACAGCGAATCCGAGGCTTATGCCTTTTGTAATACCTGTAACCACATGCTTTTCTTCTCCATGACCTATTTCATGGCTTATGACAACCGCCAGTTCATCATCATCAAGACTATCTAATGTACCTTTATTAATGCTAATAACATGTCCTAATGTACAAAAAGCGTTAAATTCTTTTTTAGGATTGGGATAAATAGCATAATTAGCTCTAATCAGCCCTGAGGTTTTAAGTCGATTTTCTATAAGGTTTATACGTTGTTTGGCTTCTTCGTTATCATATACGCCAGTCCGCTTCTGGGTGCTTGCGAGACTTTCTTTCTGTCCTTTATCATTGACATTATTATAGTAAGCAGTGATTAGTGAAACAGCTGCTGCGGAATAAAGTAATTTTTCTACAAAACTGGCTGCTTCTGCTTTTTTAGTTTGTGCAAGCGGCATGATGAGTAAGCAAACAGATAATGAAAGTATCATTGATTTATTAAATAGTATTTTTACTAACAACATAAATCCCTCCATATTCTGATATGATTAAATGTTAAAACTATAGTAATTTAATCATATAGAATCTGAATATTTTAGTCAAGCAATGGGGTTAGTTACCTGCAGGGACTACAAAAGCCGTTGCAAAATAGCAACGGTTTTCGTCAAGTTAATAGATTTAATATAAAATGCGTAAAATTCCATATTGCTACTAATATGTTTTTTGTATGCGATGTCGCCAGAATTTTCAGTGGAAGGAGTAGACTCAAGATTTGATTTGAGTATGGTGCCCATTAACATATAAGTGTAGGCCATTAATAATGAACCAATTCCCTTATTTAAGAGCTATCTACGTCTATTTAATGAGTTGTTTGTAATCGAAATTATAAAGTAAGAAATATTACCAAATTACAAAAAAATACTGCTTTTTTCTGTTGTTTAAATTCCTTTATAGATGGCTCCATTTGGGCAAATTTTAGCACATTCTCCACAATCACTACATTTTTCAGTAATTACATATTGAGTTGACTCTCGATTATTGCTCCCGCAGGACAACCGTGAGCTCCACATTGAATGTAGCATGAATGCCCATCGCAGCCTAGCGTCATTCCGCAACCTGGTGCACAAGTGCCGCATTTAATACATTGATCACTAATAATATACATATTTTTTCACTTCCTTTTTTATTTTTAGTCTGTTAAACTAAGGCGCTTAATGCCCCAATAGCTAGTTTGGTATTATGAAAGAGATTAATTTTTCGTCGTAAAAGACCAATCTCGCTAGGGTCTGCTGGAATGTCTAATTGTTTGTCCATGTTCTGCCATGGCTTTAGCATTTGCTATTTTCATAACAACGTTAGACAGATACTCTCATTAGAATAGAATACTAAATAACCTTTGTTTTAGTATTCTATCTTCAATACTAGGCCGTAATGTATGATTGTATAAAGTTATATAAGTTGAATTACATATTATAAATAGCAATCAATAGTAAGGAGATGTTGAGGAGTGTTACGCGGGAAGCGAGTGTGCCTTATATCTCTTTACTGACATTATAGATGTAATTTATTTAATGCATTCTATATTGGCAAAATATATTAATTCGTGTCACGATTTGCAGTCGATTTTTGACAAGCAGGATAGGATAAATTATGACAACACTCTCCTGTTCCTTGAGGCAAGGTACATTTGTGAATACAGGTAAGGCAGAAACAATGACGTAGGTCTGTTTGGCATTGATGAGCAATACGAATTCTACCGCCATCTACACGTAGTGCTTGCCCATGCCATAAGGCAGTAGCTATTTTTTGATGAGTCATATTGACAATGCGATGGAAAGTGGGGCGTGATATTTCCATACTGGCAGCAGAGGACGCCTGGTCTAGATGTTCAATATTTGCTAAGCGAGTAGCTTCCATTTCTTCAATAGATAATATCATTTCATCGACTTCATGCAAAGGAACACCTACGAGTTTGTAATGAGTGAGAAGAGGTAATTTTTCAACTCGACGCTCTTTATGTGGACGAACCATAATGCTCCCTTCAGATTATGAAATATATTTTATAATGAATATATAACGATAGAATTCCATTGTCAAGAGAAATTATCCATTTTTAGGAATGAAGTAAGAAGTGGAATAAGTCGACTATTCGTACATGCATTTTCTTAGCTCGTATCTTTCTATCAAGAAAGTGGGACAGGTATTAAAAAATATCACTCAAGTATGTAATGTAAGGGTAATTACCAATGAATACAATCAGTAGTATTAATGAAGGATCTTGCTCTTATTGCCATAAAGTTCATTTTTCTAAAATACAATTTCGTTACATGAGTAGTATTTCTCTTGTAGCTGTTGCGGAAAAAGTATATAGTGTAGTTGAGACATACTGTACAATTTTCACACAATAAGTAATTTTAGGGAGGGTATTATGGATATGCAGCAATGGGAGAAATGTGTAGAATTTCATGGACATGAGTGCCCAGGTTTAGCTATTGGCTTCAAAGTTTGTGAAGCTGCGATAGAAAGACTGGGGATTACATTTTCGTCAGATGAAGAAGTGGTGTGTGTAACAGAAAACGATGCCTGCGGTGTGGATGCTGTCCAGGTAATCATGGGCTGTAGCATTGGTAAGGGCAATCTTTTACACCGTAATACAGGAAAACAAGCATTCAGTTTCTTTAATAGAGGCACTGGAGCGAGTGTTCGACTGGTACTAAAGCCATTGAATGGTGAAATGGATCGAAAACAACGTCAAGAATACTTACTCAATACACAAGCTTCTGAACTATTTGAGTTTAAGAAACCTCACTTTTCATTGCCAGAAGAAGCAAGAATTTTTACAACTATTATTTGTGAAAAATGCGGGGAGGGAGCTCCAGAACATAAAATTAGATTTCAGGAGGG